>Ga0209006_10000011_pt1 | contig 196831 bp, 211 predicted proteins | sample JacPin_JW_Ref_O2_FD_188567 | JGI IMG/M metagenome (GOLD analysis project Ga0209006, IMG submission 188567) | Forest soil microbial communities from Algoma, Ontario, Canada - Jack Pine, Ontario site 1_JW_Ref_O2 (SPAdes) (version 2) | ecosystem: Environmental > Terrestrial > Soil > Boreal... | reverse complement strand
CCGGTCCCAAGGGTTGGGCTGTTCGCCCATTAAAGCGGTACGCGAGCTGGGTTCAGAACGTCGTGAGACAGTTCGGTCCCTATCCGATGCAGCCGTAAGTGAATTGAGAAAGGTTGTCCCTAGTACGAGAGGACCGGGACGAACGAAGCTCTCGTGTGACAGTTGTCCTGCCAAGGGCATGGCTGTTTTGCGACCTTCGGGTGGGATAAGCGCTGAAAGCATCTAAGTGCGAAGCCCGTTTCAAGATAAATTCACTCACTGGGTTAACCAGGTAAGGCCCGTGGCCAGACGACCACGTTGATAGGCCGGAAGTGTAAGTGCAGCAATGCATTCAGCTGACCGGTACTAATCGGCCGAGGGCTTGGAGTTTGATGTTCGTGCTCGTTCTAGGACGCTCAAGGAGCCGGCTGACGCCGGTTCTGATCTCGAGAGAGATCGGGCGCACAGTTTCCGGTGGTTATGGCGGTGGAGATATACCTGTTCCCATTCCGAACACAGCAGTCAAGCCCACCAGCGCCGATGGTACTTGGGGGTCCCCCCCTGGGAGAGTAGGTCGCCGCCGGGATTTCTTGAAAGGCCCCCACTTCGGTGGGGGCCTTTCGCTTTCTGGTTGCCACAATCAATATGGCGCATCGTTCGCCTAGGAATGCAGGATCCGAGCCTTTTCGGTCTCGAACTCTGCGTCGGTCAAGATGCCCGCATCCCGGAGAGCGGCGAGCTTTGCCAGCTCGTCGGCGCGGCTTTGTTGGAGTAGCGAAAGAAAGCTCGGAGCATCGTCGTCGTAGTCCGATGCTTTCGGATGTCGCCGCACGTGTCGTTGCACGAGATCGACGGCTTCTTGGACACGCTCGATTGGTTCTGATCGAAAGTCGAAGACAAGTGGTTTGAGGAGCGATTCCACGACCAGCACCATCTTCTTCTCGAGACCACTCGAGGATTCGAAGACGGCGCGCTCACCGACACTGAGCGAAGTGACGCGCTTTTTTCGCAGGCTGACGGCTCGAACCGTTTCGTAGGCGACGAGCTGGTGCGCATCACCGAGTCGGGTACGAGCTTCCAGTCGGTCCTCGAAGAACGCGACGATCTTGTCGACGGACGCCAGTTCCAGTAGAGAGTCCCTGGCGATTCGCCCTTCGCTGTTCCAAAGGGCCGCCGCATCACGTCGGGCAGCCAAATCACGCTTATGTCGCTGATTGAGATCGATGAGTACGTCCTTGAGACTCACGTCCGTCTCCTTCTGCATCGCTTTTCACAATGTACTTCTCGCGGCGGTCGCTCCACTGCTTCGACGAAGAATCGCAGTTGGTCTCTCGTCTCGTCGCTAACGCACTCGCGCGTCGTGGCGTCGAAGGAGGATCTCGTCGACCGTCTCTTCAGGGGTGAGCTCTGACGTGTCGAGCCACACGCCGACGTGAGGCGTCTCCGCTTGGAAGGCGGCACAGAGATCCTGGACGTCCCACTCGCCGTACCCGTCCTTGTCACGTTGAGCTTCGCGTTCGGCCACCACTTCAGGTCGGGGATTGAGGACCACGACGTAGAGCGGTGAGATCTCAAGTCGGCCGACGACGTTGGGCAGTGCCGCACCGACGTAGATGTCCTGGAGCACGACGGTGAAGTCGTCGCGCCAGTAGTCATTGGCGACGTCGGCCGCGATGCGTTGGCGTAGGTCGAGTTGACGCAGCGCCTCCTCACCCAGTTCGGGCGTGATCGGATCGCGACCACGAACGATCATCTTCCGAAACACGTCGCCGCGAAGGTGCACGCTGCGCTCGAAGCGCTGGGCGAGCAGATCAGCGACCGTCGACTTTCCCGACGCCATGACGCCGGTGATCACGAAGCCCACTGCCGGCTCGTAGCGCTCGCCCTGGGCTTGTGTGGCTACCTTTGCGCTGCGCGACGCTACGAAGGACACTTAGACCTGAAGTCGTCGGAGCAGTGCGGGCAACGGGATGTCACGCGTCGGGCCACACCGAAGCGGGCACGAAGACGTCGCCGCGCATGAGGAGCCGAGCCGTGCGAAGGAGCGCTGCGTGCTTGATCTCGACTTCGCCGTCGTGCACGACGACGTCGAGTTCCACCGAGAAGTAGCCGGTGGGGTGTTCGATGGTGAGAACGTCGCGGTCACGTGGGCGTACGGCGAGTTCGTACGCGACCGAACCGGGCAGCAGGCACGCAGTGGCGACCGACAGCGCCCCAAAGACGCCGATGGCATCGTGGACCCGTTTGGGAATGAACTCTCGCGTGCTGATGGTGCCGCCGTGCTGAGCGGGTGCGAGAAGACACATCTTCGGAACGCTCGCCACAGTGACGTCGCCGAGATTCATCATTGGACCCGCTGCCAGGCGTAGGCGCTCGACGAGTTCACAGACCTCGCGGTTACTCTCGATGGCCAGTGGTTCCTCGTAGCCGGAGAGTCCGACCTCTTCGGCCTTCAGACAAACGACCGGCATGCCGTTATCGATGCAGGTCACGCGAATACCGTCGATGACATCGACGGCGTGTCCGGTGGGCAGCAGCGAGCCACTCGTGGATCCGGCGACGCCGAGAAACTCGATGGCGATCGGAGCGTGGGCGCCCGGCACTCCGTCAATGTGAGTGTTGCCTTCGTAGCGAACGCGACCGCCGGGCGTCTGCACGCTGGCGACGGCCAAGCTGTGCGTGTTCTCCATCCAGATCCGAACGTCGGTCGTGTCGCCCGTTGCCTCGACCAGTCCTTCTTCGAGAGCGAACGGTCCTACTCCGGCGAGGAGGTTGCCGCAGGTTTGAACGTCTGATACCTCGGCTCGGTCGGGCCACACTTGCAAGAACAGGTAATCCACGTCGGCGTCATCACGCAAAGACCGGCGAACGACCGCGACTTTTGACGTAAGTGCGTGTCCGCCACCCATGCCGTCTATCTCCCTTGAATCCGGTGATCCGACGGCGGCGAGCAGAACCGCGTCGCGAGTCGGGCGATCATGGGGCAGGTCGCCGGCGTGGAAGTAGAGACCCTTGGAGGTTCCGCCTCGGAAGACCGAACAGCGAATCGGCATCTGTGAACTCATGCCTCGTTGGCCTTATTGCTCGTGGGACCGCGTCTGGCATGACTCGCGACTACGGCCATTGGTCCCTCGCAGTCTTTCGTCGACGATTTCGATACCGGCGCGAACACAATAGACGCCGCGATGAAGTCTGTCGAGGAGGTTGACGAGGTCTCTGCCGCCAACCACCTCAGTGGTTCGGATCGTGTCCTAAGGACCCTTTAGTAGCATTGATGGGTGCCCGCTCGAAATCCTTCGCCTCGTCGCGCCTCCGGTGGGCGACCACCGAGCGCGAATCGTGGTGGGTCGAACGGCCGGCGACCGGCTTCCGGCTCTAATTCCGGCGTTCGTCGAAGTCCGCGAGACTCGGATTCGCGTGACCCCGAGCGCAGCCCACGAGAGGGAGCCGAGCGGCGTATTGACCGCTCTCGGAACGAAGGTCGTCCCGCTGCACGGGGTTCACGACCGAACGAACGAAGCGCTGGGGACCCGAAAGGTCGTGACGCTCGGCCGCGCCGCGACGACCGTGAAGAACGTGACACCCGGGGGGATCGTGACCCACAGCGTCGACCTCGACCGGCGAGTGCCGGCAGAGACCCTCGGTCCACGAGCCGTGCGCCCTCACGCGACGCGAAACCGTCGAGTCGTTACGAGGGCCAGCGCTCGTCGCGACCGAGGGGTTCGTATAAGGACTCCACGGGCACCCGGGCTCCGCGCTCGAGCGACCGCCGACCTTCTTCCTCAGAGCGTCCGGCGCGAGGACCGCGATCCGAAGGACGCTTCGACCCGACGTCGCGAGATCGCCGACCCAGCCTTCCGCCGCGGAGTCGTGCGGGCGCTCGACCGCGTACCGAGCGACGTCCACGCGAACTGAGCCCCGAAGAGATCGAGCGCGCCAAGGCCGATTCCTTTGGTCGCGCCAAAGGGTGGGGTGGTGTCGCTCGAAAGGGCGGTGCGAATATCAAGTCGACCGGTCAGGCCATGGAGGTCACCCCGAGTTCGGGCACCAAACCCGAACGAATGTCGACCTGGGTCCAAGACGAGCGTCCGACGAGCGTCGCACCGGCCGCCAAAGAAAAGCCCAAGGTCAAGTACGCCCTTCCGGGCGACATCGCCGCTGACGTTCGTAAGGCCTTCATCGGCACGTCGTACATGCGCGAAAAGATGGTGATGACCCTCACCAAGGCGGCCGAAGCCTACGACCGCAAGCGCTACGACGAGGCCTTACGCCTGGGCCGCATCGTCGCCGACGCTGTCCCGGGCGTCGCTCCGGTTCGTGAGCTGACGGGCCTCGCGGCCTACCGCGCCGAACGCTGGAACATGGCGAAGATTCACCTGCGAGCGCACTTCACCATTACCGGTGACGCCGAGCATCTGCCGCTGGTGATGGACTGTGACCGCGCCAACTTTCGTTACCGCGCCGTGGCCAAGACTTTCGCCGAGCTCGAAGAGAGCGAGCCGACTGCTGAGGTGCTCGCCGAAGGTCGCATCGTCATGGCAGCCTCGCTCGCCGATCAACGGCTCTACGGCGAGGCCATCGAGCTCCTGACGAAGGCCGGTGCCGCCAAGCAACTCCGTAACCCCTCGTATCGACATGTCCGCCTTTGGTACGCGCTGGCTGACGTCTATGACCGCGCCGGTGACCTGACCTCGGCGCGCGAACTGTTCGCCCGGGTCGTCATCGCTGAGCCCGACGCTTACGACGCGAAGGCTCGGCTCGCCGAACTCGGGGCCGGGGCACCACGAAAGAATCGCAAGCGTCGAACGACGCCGGTGTCGAAGAAGAAGACCGTCAACTAAGACATGGCGGCAACGGCCGACAGGAGCGAGATCTCGCTCCCGCGCGTGTCACCGATGAGTCCCACGACCATCTTGTTCATCATGTAGGCGACGGTGAGACCGAGTTCCTGGTCCATCATTATGAGCGATCCACCAAAGCCGCCCCAGAAGCACGTGCGCGGACCGACGGGGGCGTAGCTGCTCGCCAGTCCGTAGCCCAAGCCGAAACTCATGTCGACGCCCAGGACGTGGTCAACGCCGCCGACCTGGCGCTGAAAGACCAAGTCGCCGGTCTTCTCGGAGAAGAAACGGTGCCCATTGACGTGTCCGTTGTTCGCCATGACCTGTTGCACGGTCGCTACCGACAGCGCGTTGCCGTGACCGTTGGCGGCCGGTATCTCGGCCGCGCGCCACCAGCGTTCGCGCGGGGCCACGGCCACCTCGTTCAAGTTCCTCAGCGTGCGCATTCGGATCGAGTCGGAGGCGACATTGGAAAAGTCTTCGAGGGGAGGGGGGATCACGATGCTCACGCGGTGCTCCTCAGACTCGGGCAACCCGATGTAAAAATCGACACCGAGTACGTCGGCGACCTCGCTCTTGAAGTACTGACCGATGGTCGTGCCGGTTATCCGTCGCACGACTTCGCCGAGCAAGAACCCTTGGGTGGCGGCGTGGTACCCCGTTTGGTTGCGGTCGTCCCACCACGGCTCTTGAGCCGCGAGCAACGAGGTCGCCAACTCCCAATCGGCGAGGTTCACCGGTGGCATCGACGCCTGCCAACCCGAGAGGCCGGCTGCGTGATTCATGAGATGGCGAACCTCGATGGCCTCTTTGCCGTTGGCGGCGAACTCTGGCCAGTACGTCGCCACCGGAGCGTTGAAATCCAGTTCGCCTTGGTCATAGAGCATGAGGGCCACCAAGAACGTCATGGTCTTGGTGGTTGACCACACGTTCACGAGCGTGTCGCGGTCCCAAGGAATCGTCAGCTCTTCGTCGCGGTAGCCGCCCCAGAGGTTGGCGACGAGTTCCTCGTGGTGAAAGACCGCGATGGAGGCGCCAATGTCGGCGCCACTGGCGAGCTTCTGCTCAAAGTGATCGACTAGACCGGCGAACTTTTCGGTCGTCGTTCCTTGGACTTGGGACATCGAGCTCTCCCTACTTCGGTGGTGAACTCGAGGTTAGTTTCACGAGGTCATACCCTTCAGACCGACGAGGGCCCGGGCGTGCTCGATTTCGCCCAAATGGCGCAGCGCGTGCTGGTAGATCCAGCACTCGATGGCGTCGCTACGAGAGATTCCGTGATCGCCGCCGACGCGCGCCGAAAAAGTCTGGGCGATGGACGCCCCGTACGGAGGCGTCACGATGATGTCGCCGAAGGTCGACGGCTCGATGCCCGCGACGAACTCTTCGGTCGCGCGGAACACCAACCCCTGAAACTCGAGAAACGCGTCGAAGTTCCCGATGCGCTGGTGCATCATCTCGGCGACTGACTTTTCCTTGCCGGGGTCATTGATCGCCAGTCCCATACGCGTCGCCCAGATCTCGCTCATCTGAGGCATCGGCCCGCCAAGGAACACCACGCTGCCGTCTTCGATGAGCGCCTGATGGACCAACGAAAAGGCGATCGGCAAGACGTCGGCCATGACGACGCGGTTGACGTTCTCAACGTTCATCGTCGCGCAGGCGTCGTAGTAGAGCGAGTGCACGGCACCTAGACGACGCGAGAGTGATGATCGGTAGTCGAAGTCCATCACTGCAGTCTGACCCATCGATGATTGGGTCATTCGCCATCGCGACGAGCATTTCGAAGATTGAGGCGATGTGCTCATCTTGTAACCTTGGGCCATGGATATTGCCTCCCTGCTAGGTGACGAAGCGTCATCGCTCCTCGATCACAAGGCCACCGCCTTTCCCAAAGAGCTACTTACCCTCCCCGGGCCTACCTATCTCGACGACGTGTTCGCTCTCTCGGACCGATCGCCGACGGTATTGCGCAACCTGGGCATGGTGCACAACACCGGACGGCTGCGCGGGACGGGGTATCTGTCGATCCTGCCGGTCGACCAGGGCATCGAACACTCGGCTGCGGCTTCGTTTTCGCCGTATCCGGAGTACTTCGACCCCGCCCGTCTCTGTGACCTGGCCATCGAAGGGGAGTGCAACGCCATTGCCTCCACGTTGGGCACGCTCGGCTCGATCTCTCGACGCTACGTCCACCGGATCCCGTTCATCGTCAAGATCAACCACAACGATCTACTGCGCTACCCGAACTCCTACGATCAACACCTCTTCGCATCGGCCCAATTGGCCGCGGACTTGGGAGCCGTCGGCATCGGTGCGACGATCTACTTCGGTTCCGAGGGATCGATCCGTCAGATCGAGGAGATTGGGAAGGCGTTCGCCGAAGCGCATCGCCTCGGCATGTTCACCGTGCTCTGGACGTATCTGCGAAATGACGCTTTCGTCAAGGATGGCGTGGATTATCACTTGAGTGCCGACCTGACCGGTCAGGCCAACCACCTCGGCGTCACCATCGAAGCCGACATCATCAAGCAAAAGCAACCGATCAACAACGGCGGCTACAACGCGGTGAAGTTCGGAAAGACCAGTCCATTGGTCTATTCGAAGTTGACGACCGATAATCCGATTGATCTCACGCGCTGGCAAGTCGTCAACTGTTACGCCGGTCGAATCGGACTCATCAACTCCGGTGGTGAGTCCACGGGTGAGGACGACTTGGCGGGCGCCGTGCGCACCGCCGTCATCAACAAGCGCGCCGGTGGCCAGGGACTCATCGTTGGTCGAAAGGCGTTCCAGCGACCGATCGACGAAGGCGCGGCACTGATTAAAGCCGTCCAAGACGTGTACTTGGACGAAGGCATCACGGTCGCCTAGTAATACGCTTCAGTAATGAGTGCGGAGCAAACCTCGGACGCGGGGTGGCGCACGTGGCCGAACGTGATCACCGCCGTGCGACTGGCGCTGCTTCCGCTTTTCGCCTGGCTCTTGTTCGACACCAATCACCGCGCCATCGCCGCGTGGTTGTTGGCCACGTTGGGAGCGACTGACTGGATCGACGGCTTCGTCGCGCGACGTTGGCACCAGGTTTCCAACGTCGGCAAGATTCTCGACCCCGTCGCCGATCGCATTCTCGTGATCACCGGTCTGCTCTGCGTCGCGGCCGCCGCCGGCGTGCCGTGGTGGTTCGCGCTGACAACCTTGGCGCGCGAGCTGATCGTGTCGATTCTGACGTTGGTGCTGGCGTCCATGGGAGCAGCGCGAATCGACGTGCTGTGGTGGGGCAAAGTGTCGACGTTTGCCCTGATGACGAGCTATCCGCTTTTCTTGCTGACGACGAACCCTCATCACGCTGCGTTGCAACCGTGGCAACACGATGCGCGCGACGTGTGTTGGGTCATTGGACTGATGGGACTGACGCTCTCGTGGATCGTGCTGTTTGGTTACGTCAAACCGGCACTGCGCGCGCTGCGTACCGGTCGTCAAGCTCGCCGAGTCGGATAAGTTTGCCCCATGTTGATTCCCAGTGACCTCAAATACTCCAGCGACCACGAGTGGGCGAAGTCCAATGGCGACGTGATTCGAATCGGGATTACCGATTACGCCCAGGACGCACTCGGCGACGTGGTCTTCGTCGACCTACCCAAAGTCGGCACCGCGATCGCGGCGCACGCGACGATCGGCGAAGTCGAATCGACGAAGTCGGTGTCCGAGATCTACGCACCGGTCAGTGGCACCGTCACCGCGGTGAACGACTCACTCTCGAGCACACCGGAGTCGCTGAACGCCGACCCGTACGGCGAGGGGTGGATCTGCGAAATAACGACGACGAGCAGCGACGACTTCGACGCACTGCTCGACGCCGAGGGCTACCAAGCTCTCACCAATAACTGACCCTGACGGTCACTCGTGAAGTTCACTAGTGTGAAGCCGATGAACTGCCGTCGATGTGGGGAAATTCTGAACGCCAACGCGAATTTTTGTTGGTCGTGTGGCGCCCCTCAACACGACGCCAACTCGCCCGAAACAGTCGCGGTGCCGGTCATTGCAGCCGTTGAGGTTCTTCATCCCGGGACGAATCGCGGTCCTAACGGTGAACACGGTGACGAGTTGGTGATTGCTGCGGGTCCGGAAGCGGGCAGTCGCATCGAACTGAAGGGCGAGATCACCACCGTCGGACGACACGAAAACAGTGACCTACTTTTGGATGACGTCTCGGTCTCGCGTCATCATGCGATCTTCACGCGTACCGCGAGTGGGCGGATCACGTTGCGCGACCTCAATTCGTTGAATGGCACCTACGTGAACGGCACTCGGGTCGAAGAGACCACGCTGCACTCGGCCGACGAGGTGCAGATCGGCAAATTCAAACTTGTCTTTTGGGAGGCGACGCTATGAGCGGCAACCAGGGAATAATGCGTATTGGAGAGGTTCACGCGGAGCTCCGAAAGTACTTCCCTGATATCGAACTCTCCAAGATTCGTTACTACGAAGACAAAGGACTCGTGCAGCCGAGTCGAAGTCGCAAGGGCTATCGCTTGTACTCCGAACGCGACGTCGAGTGCCTGCGCGAAGCTATTCGCTTGGCTCAAGAAGAGTTCGTGCCGCTTCGCGTCGTTCGACTGCGGTTGATCGAGCAGGGACTGCTTCGTGACGTGCCGGTACCGTCGAGCCCGCGACACGCCGCGCGCGAAGCGCTCTCAAATGTGGTGTCGATCCCGGCTCCGCCGGCAACGCCGCCGACATCGCGCCCGGTGTTAAAAGTGGTGCCGCCGAGCATCGAGTTAACAGCGAACGCAGATCAGCAGTACTTTTCGAAGTCGGAGTTCTTGAGTACCACGGGACTCGATCCAGCGATTGTGAACCAATTACACGTGCTGGGGCTCCTCGCGCCGGTCTTGCTCGGCCGCGAGATCGCCTTTACCGAGTTCGACGTGCAAGTCGCGACCCTTGCCCAGGGGCTCCTCGACCGCGGCCTCGATATTCGACTTCTCGGCTCGCTGCGACGAGTCGCTGAGCGAGAAATTGGAGTGATCGACGACCTGTCCGCGCCCCTGCGCTCAAAGTGGAGTGGGCGCACCGTCGAGCAGACCCAGAGCGCCACGGTCGAAGTGGCGGCCGAAGTCGGCGCACTGCGTTCGGTGCTGTACGAGCGCGCGTTACAGAACTACCTGACGAGCCAGACGTAAAGTTTCAACCCCTAGCGGTCTAGGCTAATTACATGGTTGAAGTGGTCCTTCGGGCGGTGCGGGTCGACGTCGGATCCTCAACACCTCTCTTGTTGCTCGAAGAGGTGTCCGGCACGAGGGTCCTACCGATCTTCATCGGCGCGCCGGAGGCGGCAGCCATTGCGTACGCACTCCAAGGTGTGAAGGCCCCGCGACCCATGTCGCACGATCTCCTCGGCAACGTGATCGTCGCGCTCGGCGCGCAACTCTTCGCGGCCGAGATCACCGAACTACGCGACAACACGTACTACGCGAATCTGCGTCTGCTGCGCGACCGCGACGAAATCAGCGTGTCGGCGCGTCCGAGTGACGCGGTAGCTCTGGCGTTACGCGTCGGTGCTCCGATTCTCGTCAACGATGATTTGATGGCCGCCGAGGGCAGGATCATGGAACTTGAACTCGACGATGAGGACACCGATGACGACACCGACGTGCCGAACGAAGCGGATCTCGTCGCCGAGCTACGAGAGTTCCTCGACACGATCCGACCCGAGGACTTTGGTCAGTGAGACGCGGCCTCACTTCGGTCGCCATATTCGTCGCCTTCGTCGTGATACTGACGTTGAGTCGACACATCATCGATCCTTCGTCGAGCACCACGACCACGACGGCCTCGACCACCACGACAACCGTTGCCACCACCACGACGTCGCCCATCGCCACAGCGTCCACTTGTCAGGGCAGCGCGTTCACGGGCCTCTATAACGAAGGCGAAGGTGCGGCCGGCACGGTGTACGCGAGTGTCACGCTCACGAAGCACACCGCCGGGTCGTGTTCGATCAAGGGCTGGCCGATTCTGACGTTGCAGGACAAGACCGGTGCCGTGTTGGACATCAATCAGGTCAACGAGAGCGGCTCCAACAACCCCATCCAGTTCACGACCGCCAAGGCCAATCAGCCGCCTTCAGCGTTGACGCTCACCAACGGATCAACGGTCAATTTCTCGTTGGCGTATTCGAGCGTGGGGACGGCGAACACCATATGTGACAACGCACTCACGATCAGCGTGCAGTTTGCCAAGGGGGCCTCGACGGTACCCGTGACGCCGGCGTACCCGGTGCAACCCTGTGACAACGGGAAGATGTGGATCAGTCCGCTCTATTAGACGACTCATCCGAACTGCTGTTTAGGTCACGCTGGATTGGGCGTCACGAGAATGCGTCCGCGGGTGCGCCCTTCGCGCACGACGTCGAACACCGCAGCTAGATCTTCGAGTTGCACCTCGCGATCGACCAGCGCGTCGAAGTCAATACGAGCCGCGACGTCGCCGAGTGACGTCCAGACGCGGTCGCGGGTCGCCCTCGTGGCCTCGACGGAGTCAATACCAATCAGCGAGACGGATCGAGTGATGAACGGATAGACCGTCGTGTTCAACTCGGCGCTCGCGACCAGACCACTGGCGGCGACGGCGGCGCCGTAGCGCAGCGAGCGCAGGATCTGTGCCAGTGTCTCGCCGCCCACGCAGTCGATGGCCCCGGCCCACGTCTCGCTCGCCAGCACTCGTCCCGGGTTATCGGCAATATCGGCGCGGCCAATGACGCGCACGGCGCCCTGCTCTATTAACCAGTGCGACTCATCAAGGGAGCCGGTCGATGCGACGGGCCGATAACCGGACGCGTGAAGTATTGCCACTGCCTGTGATCCGACACCGCCAGTGGCACCCGTGACCAACACTTCTGACCCCGGTTCGAGACCGTGGTCTTCTAGAGCAAGCAGACTCTCCATCGCCGTGAAGCCCGCCGTGCCGATGATCATCGCGATGCGTGTCGACACCGAATCGGGAAGAGGAGTGATATATCGCGTTGGAGCGTAGATGAACTGAGCGAAACCACCGTCGCGCGAAACGCCGAGTGCGCCGCCGTGTACCCCAACGCGGGCGCCCTCAGGCAGTGTCGAATCACCCGAGGCGATCACGGTGCCCGCGGCGTCGACACCACCCACGAGTGAGGGGACCCGACGAACTCGACTCTTTGGCGCCGCCACCATTGCGTCCTTGAAGTTCACGCCGCTGTAGTCCACCGCGACAAGGACGTCACCTGGATCGGTGGCGGTCACTTCAACGTCGCGTACGCCCAGGGAAAGGACATCGTCTACCTCGCTGATCACGAACGCGCGCACGCGTCAACACTACGGCTCGAGCGATTAGGTCTTGGGTGGCGCGTACCATGACGAAGGTGACGACGATCTCCTTGAACGGCCATCCCACGTGGACGCGAGTACCGAAGAAAAAAGGCGTGACGGTGGTGTTGCTGCACGGAGGTATGAGCAGCAGCGCAAGCATGCTGCGGTCCATTGGGCCGTCACTTCAGAAGCGTTACGCCGTCGCGGCCTTTGATCGTCGTGGGCACGGGCGCACCGCGGACACCGATGAACCGTTCTCCTACGACGCGATGGCGACCGAGACCATCGCGTTTCTCCGGTATCTGAAACGACGAGTCCATTTGGTGGGGCACAGTGATGGTGGCAATGTGGCACTGCTGGTCGCGATGCGCGCGCCGGAGTTACTGCGCCGCGTCGTGGTGATCGGCGCGAACTATCACTTCAATGGTCTGATGCCAATGGAGCCCTTCGACACGAACAGTGATGACTTCGCTCAATGGGCGCAGCGTTACGGCGAGAACTCGCCCGACGGACCGCTTCACGCACGAGTTGTCGAAGAAAAGACCCGGGTCATGACGTTCTCGCAGCCGACGCTCAAGGCGCGCGATCTCGCGACGATCACGGTGCCGGTGTTGGTGATGGCCGGCGATGACGATGTCGCTAAGTTGTCGCACACCTGCTCGATGTACGAAGCCATCCCTTCGGCCGAACTCTCTATAGTGCCGGGCACGTCGCACATGTTGCTCAAGGAGCGAACGAAGGAGTGCGTGCGCATCATCGATCACTTTTTGAGCGCCAAGTTCCCGCCGGTCACCTTCGCGCCACTTCGTCGCGCCCCTACGGTGGGGGAGTAGAAAGGTCTCTCGAAAACTCGGACTATGGGTACAATGAGCCCAATGCTGACGCGGGTCTCTTTCGCGCGCACCCGCCTTTTTTCGTGGTGGGGAGCGCTGTCGGGACTGAGCAGCGACGCACTTCTTTACGGTCTGTCGGCCGTATTCGCCTTGGGGCTCGGCGTGTTCTCGACCCAAGGTGCTCAGTGGCAATGGGGGTATCTGGCGACGCTGCCGTATCTGCTGTGCGCGCTACTCGCTTACGGGCTCCACCGAATGAAACTGAAGCGCTCGACGATGGTTCGCGTCGCTCTGTTGGCACTGGTGTTACTCGGATCGGTCGTGATACCTCTGGGACTTGAAGCGAAGTGGCGCGTGGCCCAGCCTGAGGTCGGCGTCATTCAGCGCGCCGGCGCCAACCTCAGCAAGGACCGCAACCTCTACCCCTCCTACGACAAGCACGGCAAGCTGATCCATCCGCTCCAAGGTCTGCCCGCCTACGAGTCGTTCTTCCCGTACTTTCCGCTCATGGGCGTCTTCGGACTTCCGTCGGCCGAAACGCGCCAGAGCAAGGGCTTGACCGATCCCCGCATCGCGATGTCGCTCCTGACGTTGCTGGCCAGCGGGCTCGCGCTCGGGCTCCTGCGCGCGTCGTCGAAGAAGAAGATTCGAGTGGCTCAGTGTTTACTGGCGTTGCCGACGGGTGCGTTGTTCTTGTCGACCGGCGGTGACGACATGCCGATACTAGCCCTCACGTTGCTCGGCTTGGTCGCCTTGCAACGACGACATAACAATTTCGCCGGTATAAGTCTCGGTCTCGCAGCAGCCATGAAACTCACGGCCTGGCCCATGGCTTTCGGTGCGCTGTTGGTCGCACGCGACTCGAAGAATCGTTCGGCCTGGCTGCGCGTTGCGTTGTGGATCGTGGCGATCGTTGTGGTGACTGTCACACCGTTCGCCATTCGCGCGCCGTGGGCATTCATGTCGAACGTCTTCGCCTTCCCGTTGGGACTCACGAGTGTTGCATCGCCGGCGGCGAGTGCGTTGCCCGGGCATATCTTGACGACGCTGTGGGCGCCCGCCGGCCATATCCTCGCGCCAGTGACGTTCCTCATCGGAGGCTATTTCCTGGCCAAGTACCTGCGTCGACACTGGCCGTTGTCACTGTCACAACTCTTGGCCGTCCTCAGTCTGGTGTTCTTCACGATGATGTGCGTCTCATCGGCGACTCGAATTGGTTACGTGATCTATCCGCTCAACTTCGCCCTGTGGTCGTGGGCTTGTATCGAGACCAAAGCTCCCACCAAGGAACTGGTTCAGACGGTTTCTGAGTTCTGATAAATCCGAAACGTCCAGTCCACTGAGTTGCTCAACGACTTCGTGACCGTGATCCCGGCAACCCAATAGAAACCGTCGTTACCGGCCTTTTGGAAGAGCGACTGCGGCGAACCCTTGCTGGAACCCTGGGAGAAAAGGTCCCATCCTCGAACCTCGAGTTGGGACTTATAGAACTTGAGGAGCGACGCGCTGTTCGTCGTCGTGACGAGTGGCTGATAACAGTCGAAGTCCCCGGCACCGGCGTTCGGGATACTTCCCGCGGACCTCGCCGTCGTCCCCACTGGCACCAGGAACACATCGTCGATATTGGAAGGGATCTCCGACCTACTGGTGCAGAAATTGAGGACCGCCGCTGATGGCGCCTTGGCGATCGCACCGACAACGACGGGCAAGGTTGTCTGCGGTTTGGTGACTCCTTGGTCGGAGATGAGATTGATGATCATGAACACGACGAGCACGACCACGGCGAAGATCAACACGCCGGCGGCTGGCCAGATGCTGGTGGTCGTCGTGAGCGGAGCGCGCGGTTGGTCGCTCATTGGTCCCATCCCAGATGGTCGATCGGCCCGCGACCGCGTCCCAATTTCCAATCGGCGGCACTCGTGAGGGCCTTGAGCACGAAGGCCTTCGCGTCGCGCGTCGCATCCGGCACGCTTCGCCCAAAGGCGAGTCCCGCACAGATCGCCGCCGAGAGCGAACAGCCCGTGCCGTGATCGTTCATCGTGTCCACTCGTTCGGCGTCGAACACGTAGACCTCACCGCGACCCACCAAGACATCAGGTGCGTGGCTCTCGGTGAGTGAACGCTCGGCGAAGTGACCACCTTTGACGAGAACCCATGTAGGACCGAGGCGCAAGAGTTGATTGGCGAGGTCGAGCATGTCGTCGTGGCGTCGGATGTCGTTCACGTCGACGTTGCACAGGAGTGCCGCTTCGTGAAGATTCGGGGTCACGACTTCGGCGTGGGTGATCAACGAGTCCCGGTAGGCCTCGACGCCGCCAGCGACCATAAGAGCATGGCCCGTCGAGGACACGAGCACCGGGTCGACCACCAAGTGGGGGAGCAGTCCCTCGCGCGCGAGCTCGGCCACCTTTTCCACGGTCGCCGGTTGGGCCAACATGCCGGTCTTGACGGCGCTCACCTCGAAGTCGGTGGTCACGCTCAGGACCTGCGCGGCCACCATGTCGGGTTCGATCGCGAACACCGAGTCAACGCCGACGGTGTTCTGAGCGGTGACCGCCGTGACGGCGTTGGTGACGTGCAGGGCGAAGGCACTAAAAGTGCGTAGGTCGGCCTGGATTCCGGCCCCACCACCGGAGTCCGACCCCGCGATGGAAAGCACGGTGAGGGGTTGCACTAGAACAACCTTAATGAATCACCGCGGTCAGTAACTACGCTGTATTTGTGGGAGAACTCTTTCAAATCGGTTCGCTGAGCTCCCCGTCTCGCCTCGTCGTAGGCACCGGGGGCTTTCGTTCGATGGACGTCCTGGCGGCCTCGCTGATCGCGTCCGAAGCGACGATCGCCACCGTGGCGCTACGTCGAGTGGAGCCCAACATCAAGGGATCCATCTACGACATGCTCGGTCGTTTGAACTTCTCACTCCTGCCGAATACCGCGGGATGTTTCTCCGCGGCCGAAGCGGTCAAGGTGGCCGAGCTCGCCCGCGAAGCCTTCGAGACGAACGTGATCAAGCTCGAAGTCATAGGCGACGACGTGACCTTGCTGCCCGACACGTCCGAGACCTTGGTTGCCGCCGAGACCCTGGTTCGCAGTGGATTCGAGGTTTGGGCCTACACCTCAGATGACCTCATCGTCGCTCAGCGACTTGAACAGAGCGGTTGCGTCGCCGTCATGCCGCTCGGCTCACCGATTGGTTCCGGTCTGGGCGTGCGAAACCCGCACGCCATCGGACTGATCTGTGAGCGGGTCAGCGTGCCGGTGCTGCTCGACGCCGGGGTCGGCACGGCATCGGACGCCGCCCTCGCGATGGAGCTCGGCTGTGACGGAGTGTTGGCCGCCTCGGCGATCAACCGCGCCCTCGACCCGGTGATGATGGCCGAATCGTTGCGCGACGCCGTGAAAGCCGGGTTTCTGGCGCGCCGAGCCGGTCGGATTCCGCCGCGTCTCCACGCCGAAGCGTCCTCGCCGTCCTTGGGACGTCCAGATTTGTTCGCGGACCCGTCTGGGTGAAACTACACTCGTGTAGTCCGTCGAGTTAGTCTGGGCAGACCTCGGTCGGGAGGAAACGACACATGGCAGATTCTTCAACATATGGATTCAGTGGTCCGATGGTCTGTCGCCTTACGGGCGTCACCTACCGTCAGTTGGACTACTGGGCGCGAACCGATCTCGTAACGCCCTCGATCACCGCCGCTCAAGGTAGTGGATCGAAGCGCACCTACTCCTATTCCGACGTGCTCGAGGTGAAGGTGATCAAGTCGCTGCTGAACTCGGGCGTCGCACTCAACCGCGCCCGTCAGGCCGTCGAATGTCTTCGCAACTCCTTAGGCGCCGATCTCGCCTCGTCCAGTCTCGTGTTGAGTGACGCCGGATCGGTGCTCGCGCGTGACGACGGCGACTTGGTGGACCTGCTTCGCGGTGGCCAAGGCGTCTTCAACATCGTTCCTCTGGCGAACGTGGTCGCCGAACTCACGACCACGATCCGCCAAACGCAACTCGCAACGTCGGAGAGGGAGACCCGTTCGGCGTGAGCGACCCATCGCCGATCGACGCGTCGCGTCGTCGGCACCCCAGTCTTGAGCCCGTGCCGAGGTATCAGTTCGCCCACCCCAGTGAGAAGGCGTTCGCGCGACTCTTGAACCTCTACGGATTCGCGTGGTCCTACGAACCGGTCGAGTTCCCACTCGAGTGGAATGACGTCGGTGTACCGGTGAAGTCGTTCCGTCCGGACTTCTACCTTCCCGAACGACGTCTCTTCATCGAGCTGACGGTATTGGAACAACGACTCGTCACGAAGAAGAATCAGAAGGTTCGCAAGTTCCGCGCGCTCTATCCCGAGGTCGAACTTCTCGTCGTGTATCAACGTGACTTCATCGCGCTTCTCGAACAGCACGGTCTCGGAACTCTGGCTTCACTCGCCGCATAGAGTGGCTGACATGACCGATCGACGCCCGTTTCTCTACGACGCGCACGTCCAATTGGGGGCCAAGATCGTCCCTTTCGGCGGTTGGGAGATGCCCCTTCAGTACGGTTCGGGCACGGTCGCTGAGCACCTGGCCTGTCGGAATGACGCCGTGGTTTTTGACGTGAGCCACCTCGGCACGGTGCGCTGTGACGGACCGGAGATGTTCGACGCCTTGCAGGCCACGCTGACGAACGATCTACGAAAAGTCGCGCCAGGTCGAGCCCAGTACACGCACTTGTTGAACGACGACGGTTTCGTAGTCGACGACATCATCGTGTGGTGGGTCGCCGACAATGAGTTCGACGTCATGCCGAACGCGTCCAATACTTCAGGCGTGACCGATGCGTTACCGGGCGTCGACGTGACGTCGGAGCGCTGCGTGCTGGCCATTCAGGGTCCCCACGCGCGCGCGAAGGTCGCCAAAGTAGACCAACGATTCGCCGACGTCGCCCGATTTCGGGTCACTCGTTTCGATTACGAGGGCGTTGAGGTTCGCGTCGCCGGCACCGGCTACACCGGCGAAGAAGGCCTCGAGATCGCCGTGCCCAACGAGGCAGCCGAAGGGCTGCTACAAAAGCTCGTTGACGCCGAGATCACGCCGGCCGGACTCGGTGCTCGCGACACGTTGCGATTGGAAGCGGCTCTGCCGCTCTACGGGCACGAGCTCACGTTGTCATCGACGACGCTGGAGGCTCGATTGGGTTGGGTCCTCGGCTGGGACAAGGAGACGTTTCGCGGACGAGCCGCCGTCGAAACCGAGCGTGACCGCGGACCAAAGAGGTTGTTGACCGGTCTCATCGTGGAAGGTCGCCAACCCTTGCGCGACGGCGGAGAAGTTCTCATCGACGGCACCGACGTTGGGACCCTGACGTCAGGCAACTATTCGCCCGTGCTGGAGCGCGGCATCGGATTGGGCCTGCTCAGTGGTGACCTTGAATCGGGCGCACCAGTGTCTGTGGCGCTACGCGGTCGAGAGATCGCGGCCACGGTGACACCATTGCCGTTCGTTCGAAAGGCGAAGTGACGTGGCCGATTACCTCCCGCACACGCCGGCCGAAATCGACGAGATGTTGGCGTTTCTCGGCATGGACTCACTCGAACAGCTCTTCGCTCACATCCCGTCGGCCGTTCGTCTGAGTCAAGGGCTCGATCTGCCAGAGGGCATGAGCGAACCTGACGTCGCCGCGCTCTTCACCAACTACACGTCGGCCAATCAGGCCAGGGCCAGCGAGATGACGTGCTTCGCCGGCGCCGGTGTGTACGACCACGAAGTGCCAGCCGTCGTGAAGATGCTCGCCGGGCGTTCGGAGTTCGTGACTGCTTATACGCCGTATCAACCCGAGGTCGCCCAAGGTGTGCTGCAAGCGATCTTCGAATACCAGACGCTGATCGCTCGACTCAGTGGGTTGCCGATTCCCAACGCGTCGCTCTATGACGCGGCGACGGGACTTGTCGAGGCCCTCAACATGGCTCACGGCGCCACGTCACGCCAGAAGATGGTGATCTCGGCCGGCGTGCATCCGCACTGGCGTGAGGTGGCAACGACGTTCGCGCGCGGTACGGGACACGAGATCGTCGTCGTTCCTCTCAAGGACGGCGTCACCGATTGGGGGAGTGTCGACGCGTCCGATGCTGCGGCGATCGTCGCCAGCTATCCGAACTACCTCGGCGTGCTCGAAGACATGAGTGTTGCCAAACAACTGGCCGTGACGAACGACGCGCTGTTCGTCCTCGGCGCCGATCCCATTGCCGCCGGAGTACTTAAGACCGCCGGACAGTGGGGCGCCGACATCTTCGTCGGCGAGGGACAACCATTCGGGACACCACTGGCTTTCGGAGGACCGTTCCTGGGACTCTTCGCCTGCACTACCGAGCAAACTCGTCGACTGCCGGGTCGCATCGTGGGTGAGACGGTTGACTCGAACGGTCGTCGTTCCTTCGTCACGACGTTACGGGCACGCGAACAAGACATCCGTCGAGAGAAGGCGACCTCGAACGTCTGCACCAACCAGACCCTGATGGCCGTCACCGCGGCGATTCAATTGGGCTGGCTCGGCACGGAAGGACTCCGTGAAGTGGCTACGCGCTGCGCGCAGGGCGCCCACTATCTGTACGACGAGTTGGTGAAGATCGACGGCGTCACTCCTGTCTCGACACAGCCGTTCTTCCGGGAGTTCGCGCTTCGACTCGGACGTGATGCCTCGGCCGTCCTTCTCACGATGGCGAGCGACGGTGTGCTCGGAGGCGTGTCGGTTGCGGCCCTTACCTCAGGGTCCGACCCGTCAATCGACGGCGACGTCGATGACGTGCTCCTGGTCACCGTGACGGAGCGACGCACGAAGGAAGAGATCGACCGCTACGTCGAAGTGCTGCGAAAGGCGGTCGGACAGTGACCGCGCGCGCACTTTCTGGCGGACGCGCGGCGTCGGCCCCGCTGCTCGGGCACGAGACCGAACCCACACTCTTTGAGATGTCGGTTCCCGGACGTTCCGCCTATCAACTGCGAACCACGGGCGTGCCCGCGACGGCGATCACCGAACTCATTCCGGCGATGCACCTGAACAAGGACGTCGTTGCGATCGCCGAAGTCTCCGAACGTGACCTGGTCGCGCACTTCACGCGGCTGTCGCATCGACAGTTCTCGGTGGATCTCGGCATGTACCCGCTTGGTTCGTGCACGATGAAGTACAACCCAAAGTTCTGTGACGCGGTGGCCAATGATCCCGGCCTCAACTCCGTGCACCCTGGCGCGCCGGCCGAACTCACCCAAGGTTGGCTCGAACTGTTGGTCACCCTCGAGGAGAAACTCTGTGCCATAACCGGTATGACCGCGGCGACGCTGCAGCCGGCCGCGGGTGCCGCCGGCGAACTCACGGGACTGTTGCTGATGCGGGCCTTTCACAGTGCAAACGGTGATGCTCGTCGACGCATCCTTATACCTGACTCGGCCCACGGCACGAATCCTGCGTCGGTGACGCTCGGTGGCTACGAAGTGACGACGATTCCATCGAACGACCGGGGCCTGGTGGACCTAGAGAAACTGAAGGCATCCCTTGGCCCCGACGTCGCGGGGATCATGTTGACCAATCCCAACACGCTGGGACTGTTCGAAGAAGAGATCACCGAGATCGCCGCCGCGGTGCACGAAGTAGGCGGACTGCTGTACTACGACGGGGCCAACCTGAACGCCATTCTCGGCGCCGTGCGACCGGGCGACATGGGCTTCGACATCGTGCATATGAACCTGCACAAGACCTTCGCCACGCCGCACGGTGGTGGGGGACCGGGCGCTGGTCCGGTTGCGGTCTCCAAGCGCCTGGTCGACTTCCTGCCCGGCCCGCGGTCGACGCGACTGGATGATGGAACATTTGCCTGGGTGAAGCCGCCGCGATCAATCGGTCGGGTACACGGCTGGCACGGCAACGCGATGGTCCTGGCGCGAGCACTCGCCTACATCGACGTGCATGGCGGCGACGGACTGACTCGGGTCGCGAAGTACGCGGTGCTGAACGCGAACTGGCTGCGACACCGCCTGCGCGACACGTTGCCGGCTGCCTACGACCGCGTCTGCATGCACGAGTGTGTACTCACCGCGACGCCACTCAAGAACAAGTACGGCGTGCGAGGTCTCGACGTCGCGAAGGCGCTGTTGGAAGAGGGCTTTCACTCACCGACCGTGTATTTTCCGCTCATCGTCGAAGAAGCACTCATGTTCGAGCCGACGGAGACTGAGAGCCTCCAAACTCTCGAGGCTCTGGCCGAAGCCGTCGAGCGAATTGCCCAACGAGCGATCGACGACCCCGACGGGTTGCATCGAGCGCCCCAGACGACGCCGGTCTCGCGAGTCGATGAGGCACGCGCTGCACGACACCTCATTCCAACCGAAGACGCCGCGAGTCGGTAACGGCGCTGCGCTTTGGCGGTGTTGCTGTGAATCGCCACCTCGAGCTGGAGTTACTCCTCGGTGGAGTCGGTGAGGCCGTGAGTCACTTTGCGAAGTAATCGGGCGAGCTCTCGTTGTTCAGTCGCCGTAAGCGTGTTGACCGCTACTCGCTCGTGCTGATTGAACTTGGGAAATAGAGTCTCGATCAGGTGCTCCCCTGATGGGGTCAACTCAATCGAAACCCGTCGACGATCGTCGTTGTGGGGAAGTCGGCGGATCAACCTGCGGGCCTGAAGAGTCTTGATAACACCGGTCAAGGTCCCTTTGGTGACGCCGGCCTCTTCGGCCACGTGACCGGTCTCTTGAGTGTCCCAGATCCACAAGACCCAGAGCACGGTGAAAGCAACCCAGCTCAGGTCGTACTCGGCGAGCACCGTGCGCTCCATGTGATTGCGCACGGCAGTACCAGCTCGGTACACATTGGACACGGCGCTCATCGCAGTGAAGTCGAAGTGTTGGCCCTTCAGTCGGGACTTGATGTCCTTCTCGGCCTGGAGGACGACCGCCGGTGACGCCGATCCGATTCGTCGGCTCATCGTGTCGGTCGCAACGTCGTGCCGCCTGCGAATGTCGTGCCCACAGAACGAAAGTACCCGCCGATGATCTCTTCGGGTGCCAGTCGGGCCAGTTCTTCAGTGGGCGATTCAAATAATTCCAGCGTCGCGCGGCCTCCCCATACCGGTCCGAGATCCACGTTGACGCCTGACATCGTGACGACTTCGTCGAGCGAGTCGACACCGTCCAGTTCGATTCGAGGGAACCAGCGGTGATGCAGCATGGCGTGGCCGTTGACGAAGCCGTTTGACGCGGAGGGAGCATCCAACGTCACGGTGGCGTTCGCCAGTCGGCGGTCTGCCGCGGCGAGGGTCATCCCGAACTGGCCACCGGCTTGGAGACGGGGACCGGCCTGACCAACGGTCACCGGACGGGTCTGATGGATCGAGCCGAGTTTCTTCGGGTATCCCTGGAGAAACCCGCGTACAAGTGCGAAGTCCTTGTCGACCCAGATGAACACGCATCGGCTGTAGAGCTGACCGTCGTAACGACAGCGCACGACAACGAAGGCCTCTTTGTACTGCGAGCGAACCGGGTCGAGGAGTTCGGCGCGATCGTCACCGCAGCTTTGCCAGTCGGCCCAGATGAACGCGACCGCGCCGGGATCTTCATCGTCGTGAGCGAGTTCAACGTCGGCCGGGAGCAACGCGCGCACGTTCGCGGGGTCCGTGCGGTATTCGACCGTGAGGAGGTCGCCGGAGTAGTGCCACGGTGTTGGAGGCAGAATCGACGCCTCACCGCTTTGGGTCCTCGGGAAAGGTATTCCTTGGAACGTCATTAGCGCTGACCCGTCCATCCGTTGGCCGGACGATCGAACCATACGTGCACTTGACCAGTGCCGATCGAGTTCTCGTACTGCGAATACATTCGGCCCGGCGCGGTGCAATGCGCACCACCAATCGTGTTGACCATCATCTGGTAGTGGGCGAAGTGACCCTCTGGTCGCACGCTCATGAACTGATCCATCTCACTCACGACCTGGGCGTGGTCGCCGCGGACCAGCGCGTCGATGACGCGGTGATCCCAATGGCGAGCGTCGTCAGAGTAGATGTGCTCTTCGGGCGCGGCCTCGTGCTGGCGCAAGTTGCGTAGTTTGTGAAAGGTGTGACTGAGAGCCCCCGACGCGATGACGACCACGCGCAGATCGCTCTCTTCGACGGCCTTGGCGACCACCTGACCCACGGTCGCGAAGTCACGGCTCTCTGCCGTTTGACAGACGCCGATTGAGGCCCATGCTTCGTCACTTTGCAAGAAGGAGAGGAAGTTGAGCGTGGCGTAGGTGACGGGGAGGTGCTCATTGTCAATCGGCGTGATCCAGCAGTCGTCGGTCTCGTCGGCGATCTTGCCGACCAGTCGTGCGAAGTCGGGACTACCCAGCATGTCGTATGGAACGCTCGACATCCCGCGAGGCAACTCCTCGCTGGTAAAGAATCCCATGCGTCGTTCGGCGGCCGTGACCACGAACTCCACGGTCGTGAACCAGTGACTGTCAAAGACGAGGACCAGATCGGGCTTCAGGACGTCGAAGATCTGGGTGCGCAGTTTCTTGAGCCCGGTGTACAGCGTGCTCTCATTACCGTTGTTCAATTCGCGACGAAGTTCGTCGGGAAGCACGATGGTCGGTACGTGCGCGAGCAGTCCCGCGCCGACGATTTCACCCATGGGTGGTCCCTTCTTTGATCTGTAACGTCTTCAAGTCCGAATAGAAATCAAGGGCGTAGTCGCCGCCTTCGCGTCCGATGCCGCTGATGCCGGTGCCGCCGAAAGGCGCGGTGAGGTCGCGAACCAGGAAACAGTTCACCCAGATCGTCCCGGCGCGCAGTGCCGTACCCATTCGTTCGGCTCGCTCTTCGCTCGAGGTGTAGATGATCGCCGAGAGCCCATAGGGCGTCGAGTTGGCGAGGACGGCGGCTTCGGTCTCGGTCGCGAACCTCTGTATCGTCAAAACCGGTCCGAAGACCTCGCGCTGGACGATCTCAGAGTCGTTGGACTTGGGTTCGATCAGCGTCGGCTCGTACCAGAGGCCGTCTTTCTTGAGCGCGCTGCCTCCGAAGACCACGGTGTCGCCGTTCACTCGCGCTCGTTTCACGAAGCCGTCGACGCGCGCGAGGTGATCCGGGTGTATCAACGCTGAGATGGTTGTCGCCGATTCTCGACTGTCACCGAGTACATGCTTACGCGTCGCTTCTTCGAAACGCTCGACGAAGGTCTCACGGACTGAAGCCTCCACCAACAGACGCGTTCCGGCCAGGCATACCTGACCGCCGTCGTCGAACATGACGGCTGCCTTCTCGGCAGCGGCGTCCAAGTCGGCGTCGGCAAAAACGATGAACGGACCCTTGCCTCCGAGTTCAGCGGTGAACGGCACGAGATTCTTCGCGGCGGCTTCGCCGATGAATCGACCGGTCTCCGGAGATCCCGTGAACGAGATCCGACGGACCCTCGGGTCGGCGACAAGTGCGGCGCCCACTTCGTTGCCGAGTCCCTGGACGAGGTTGAATACGCCGGGTGGGAAGCCGGCCTCTTCCACGAGGTCCATCAGCATCGAACAACTCAGCGGCGACCATTCGGCCGGCTTCAAGACAACCGTGTTGCCCGCGGCGAGTGCCGGTGCGCACTTCCACGTCGACAGCATGAACGGTGCGTTCCAGGGGGTGATGACGACCGTGGGTCCGGCCGGCATTCGCAGCACCGTGTTGGCCGTGCCGTTCGAGGTCCAGCGGCGAGGCTGGTAGGTGCGCGCGAGCTCGGCATAGGCGCGAAAGTTCCGCGCTCCGCGGCCGATCACTCGCAGTCGCAGGCTCTCTTCGAGCATGGCCATGTCGAGAGTTTCGACGTGGGCGATCTTCTCGACGTCGCGGTCGATCAGAGCGGCCAGACGATCGAGGTACGTCCCTCGCTCGTCGACCGACTTGGTTGCCCACAAAGGAAACGCTGCTTCGGCGGCGGAGACGGCCAGGTCAGCTTCGACGGAACTCGCGCGCGCGACGTCGGCCAACTTCCACGTCCAATCGAGCGGTGAGCGATCCTCAAACGTTCGCGACGATGCGATTCGCTCGCCGTTGATGAAATGATCGGGCGAGACGCCCACTCCGTCGACGTCAATGCGAGGTGAACTCATGATTGAAACTTCGGGTGGATCTGGGGGAACGGCAACTCCTCGCGAACGGTGGGATTCGGTCGGCGTTGACTGCGAAACTCCCACTCCGCGCCGAGCGCCGTTGACAAGACCTCTTCGGTCGCGGTGGGCTGGGCACCTACCTCGTCGCTCACCGGCGTCGGACCTTCGACGATGTGATTCGTGAGCGTGCCGAGACCTTCGACCTCGACGTTCACGACATCGCCGGGCTGGACCGGACGGGAAACAGAGGGCGTCCCTGAGAGGATGATGTCGCCCGGCACGAGGGTGATGAGTCGGGCAATGTCCGCCACGAGATAATGCATGTCCCACGCCATCTCGTCGGTTGAGCCGTCCTGGCGTACCTCGTCGCCGACCAAAGTGAGCATTCGCTTGTGAGCGAAGTCCCAGTCAGTTACCACGCCTGGCCCGATGGGACAGAGCGTGTCAGCTCCCTTGACGCGAAGCATCGATCCGGCGTCAGTATCTCGAAAGTCGTGCAATCCGAAGTCGTTGGCGATGGTGTAGCCGGCGATGTAGTGCGGCGCGTCGGCGTAGGTGATATTGCGCGCCGTGCGCCCGATCACGATCGCGATCTCACCTTCGTAGTTCAGATAGTGGCAGTTCGACGGGCGAACCACTGCTCCGCCGTGCGCGTTAAGGGCCGTGATGGGCTTGTGGAAATATGTCGGAGCCGGAGGCAAGGCGACGCCGAATTCGCGCACCCGAGAGATGTGGTTCAGATGGCAACAGATGATCTTGGTGGGCGACACCGGGGGAAGATGCGTGGCGGCGCGTGCCTCGACACGACGGCCGTCGCGAGCCACCAACGAATCGCCCTCGAGCACAACCTCGGTGGGGTATCCGTCGAGGAGAATCCTTCGAAATTCCACTACGCTCCCAGAGTCGTTTGTATCTAAACGTTTTCCACCACACTAGTAAGTTGGATAATGGGTTACTTCGCGCCAAAGTGCTACGTTTCCCAACGAAATCCAAGGGGGCCAGATGTCAAGTGAGTTCAATCGCCTGCGAGTGTTATGGCCCGATCACCTCGGACTCGCTCGCGGAAAGTACGTGCCGGCGTCACTGGCCGAGAACGGCGTGCGCCACTGCACCGGCACTTGGGCCCTCGGTTACGACCGCGGCATGACTCCCGAGACACCGGGTTCGCATTGGAATGAAGGACTTCCGGATTTTGAGGCGACCTACGACATGGCCGATATCCGCCCCGGTTGGGAGCCTGGTACCAAAGTCGTCGTTGCCGATCTCATGCGCGAGGGTGAACCGTTCGGGCCATCACCGCGTCACGCCCTTCGTCGCGCCATCGCGGATTGGCAAGAGTTGGGCTACCGGCCCTTCGTCGGCATAGAGTTCGAGGCGTACGTCTTCGAACCGGATGACAACGGAGGTTGGCGCCCTATGGACACGCCGGGCGCGTACGTCTACGGCACTGGACCGGCGGTCGATCCCCACGGACTACTCGACGCGATTTGGGAAGCTTGCGACGAGGCAGAGATTCCACTTGAGTCGGTGAACTCTGAATACGATTCGCCACAGTTTGAGTTCACGCTTCGCTACCGCGATGCCTTGCAGGCCGCCGACGACGGTTTCTTGTTCAAGGTCTTGGCGCGCGAAGTCGCACATCGACAGGGTCTGTTGCTGACGTTCATGGGCAAGCCACTTTCTGATCGCGGAGGCTCGGGACTCCACTTCAACATCTCATTCCAAAACGACGCCGGGGAGAATGTGATCTTTGACGCCGACCAAGATGACGGCGTGTCCGAACTGGGCAGGCATGCGGTGGCCGGCATGCTCGAGCACCATCGGTCGTTGGCCGGACTCTGCGCCCCGACCGTCAACGCCTATAAGCGACTGCGACCAGCGTCGCTGTCCGGTTTCTGGGCGAACTGGGGTTATGACCACCGCGGGGCGACGGTGCGGATCCCACCGGAACGCGGCGTGGCATCGCGACTCGAGCACCGGCTCTCTGACGGCGCAGCTGTGGTGCACAGCGCGATGGCCGCGGTCCTGCAGGCTGCACGGCTAGGTGTGGTCAACAAATCACCGCTCGGGCCAAAGGAAGGCGGCAACGGTCTCGACACTATTGACGCGACCGTCGGTGTGCCGCCTTCGTTGAGCGACGCGCTTGACGCCCTCGAAGCCGATCAAGAACTCGTCGACGCCGTGGGAGCAGAACTCGTCGCTCAGCACCTCGCCGTCAAGCGCAGCGAGTGGGAGCGCTACATGGGAGCGACGACCGACTGGGAGATGCGCGAGTATCTCCCGTTTCTTTAGCGCCAGGTCACGCGCACCGGGAGCTTTTTCGTCCCGCTGATGAAGTTCGATCGGAAGCGCTCGCTCGGGCCAGCCGACTCGATGCTTGACCAGGCCTTGGCCATCTCTTCGAACATGACCTTTAGTTCGAGTCGTGCGAGGTGCGCTCCCAAACAGAGATGGGCGCTGTGGAGTCCGAAGGCGACGTGGTCGTTCGGCGTGCGGTTCTTTATGAACACGTAAGGGTCGGTGAACTGCTCTTCGTCGAAATTCGCCGATACGTACCAGAGGACGATCTTGTCGCCCTTCTTTAGTGTTTGGCCACGCAGTTCTGTGTCTTCGACGACTGTTCTGCGAAAGTGCATGGTCGTGCTCGCCCAGCGCAGTACTTCGTCGACGAGGAGTTTGACCTCGGCGTCACTCATGGTGGGTAGCGCGGCGAAGATCTCGGGGCGCTCGATGAAGACCTGTGTTCCCGCCGTCATGGTGTAACGGGTGGTGTCGTTGCCCGCGGCGACCATGAGAGTGAAGAAGTTCTTCAAGGTCGGGTCATCGAGGGTGTCACCGTCCTTGGTGGGCGCGAGCAGAGCTGTCAGCACGTCGTGCGTTGGATGGATCCGACGCTCTTCAAGAGCCTGTTGGGCGTATTCGAAGAGTTCGATCGAGACGGGACTTCGAAAGGGGAGCAGTCGGTACGCACTGGTGTCGCTCTGGTCGACCACATAGTCCGTGAAGTCCGGGTCCGAGTTGCCGATCAACGCGTCCCCGCGGCTGACGAGCCAGTCGAGGTCTTCGTTGGGTAGCCCAAGGAGACGTCCGAGCATCTTCATCGGGAGTTCTCGCGCGACGTCCTTGACGAAGTCGAACTCCTCTTTCCCCTCGAGGTTGGCGAGGACCTCTTTTGCCAGTTCACGAACGGCACCCTCGTAGTCGGCCACCGCGCGCGGCGTGAAGGGCCGCGCGACAATTCGGCGAAGGCGAGTGTGTTCGGGCGAGTCCATCTCCATCATCGTGCGACGCGCTTCCGTCTCCTCTTCGTCCATGTCCTCCATGCGGATACCGAAGCGGCTCGAGAAGAGTTCGGTGTGACGACTGGCGTAGAGGACGTCCTCGTATTTGGTGAGGCTCCAAAAGCCCCGCCCGCCGTCGGCCTCTTCGGTCCACGCGACGGGGTTCGTAGCGCGCATCTCGGCGAAGACCTGATTTGGCACGCCTTCGACGTAGGTGTCGTGAGACGTGATATCGACGGCCGCGGTATCGGGCGACATGAAACCTCCTCCGTTCAGCACAGGGTACTCGTTTGTAGCCAAACGATATTGCTACACCAAGTCGGCGAATGGTTCGTACTATGGAGAGATGAGCAAACCGCTGATTGGCATGTCGGGCCGGCGCTGGCCCGCGTCCGCATTGGCCCACAACGTTCCCAAGGCCATGTACGAACTCAAGTTCGATCTCCACTTCTCGGACTATCCGACGTCGGTCGCCGCCGCCGGGGGACTGCCGGTGGAGCTGACGCGTGACGCCGACGTCGAGGGCGTACTGGCTCGTCTCGACGGTCTCATCCTCAGTGGGGGAGCCGACGTCGAACCCGATCGTTACGGACACCACGCGGACGAGAACCTGGGTGCGATCGAGCCGGACCGCGACGAGTGGGAACTCGCGCTGTTTCGTGAGGCACGGCGCCTCGAGATGCCGGTGCTCGCGATCTGTCGCGGTGCGCAACTCGCCAACGTCTTTTATGGCGGCACGTTGAATCAGCACGTCGAACTCGACGAGGGAGCTGGCCATCCCCAGTGGGACACTGACGGCCACGAGCGTACGCACGAAGTGAACGTCGTGCCCGGCACGTTGCTCTCGTCGCTCTATCCCGAATCGATCGGGGTGAATTCATTGCACCACCAGACATTGGCGGTACTGGGGAACGACCTCGTGGTGTCGGCGACGGCACCCGACGGTGTCGTGGAGGCCGTTGAGTTGCCCGGCCATGACCTGCTCGCGGTGCAGTGGCACCCCGAACTACTAGATAAGCCGGACCCGACGTTTCGATGGTTGGTGGAGCGAAGTAGCGAGTACCTGGCCCGCAAGAGTTGACGTCGGCGAAGTGGGTATCGGATGTATCTCGTGATCTCCGAGCCTGCTCATCGACGGTGATCTCGGCCTGAACGTTCTCCCAGTGAATCTGCGACTTCGTCCGTACACGTTGGAGGATGAAGCATCCGCGCGTCGAGCCGATGAGATCGCCGTCGCCGAAGACTCGATGTTCTTGCTTGGTATGGATCCGGAGATGTCCTGGTCTCAGTTCCTCGACAAACTCGAAGATCAGCGTCGTGGACTCATCCATTCGAAGTATCACGTTCGTGCGGTTCAACTTGCGGCCGAGGTTGACGGCGAACTCGTTGGGCGCGCTTCAGTGCGCTTCGAACTCAATGAGTTCTTCGCCACCGAAGGCGGACACATTGGCTACGTCGTGTTGCCCGAATATCGGAGGCGGGGCTTCGCCACCGAAATACTTCGCCAGTCGCTGGTGATCGCGCGTGTCGGTGGCGTCGACCCGGTGCTGATGTACTGCTCCGATTCGAACGTTGGTTCTTACACGGCAATCGAACGTTGTGGGGGAGTGCTCGACGAAGTCATCGTCAACGATGCGGGCGAGCCTTCATGGCGTCGTTACTGGATTACGGGACCAGCGCGTCTTTAGACGTTCTGAGCTTCCTCGACGGTGAGTTCGGCCGCGGGATCGGCCTCGAGTCTCTCATCGGGGATTGGTTCGCCGCTCGCGACCGATAGTCCATAGGTGCCAGCGGCCAGGCGCTTTTCCGCGCGTTCGATAGCGGCCAACCGTCGGGTCAGAGCTTGGGCGACTGCATCGTCGGTTCCTTCGGATACGAGAGACTCAGAAGAGTTACTCATGTCGCCTTGATCATTGGCGTCCGAGCGGTCGGATTGACTGTCGCCTCGTACGGAGTCCAGCAAAGTTTCAACTCGCGTCCGTTCGGTACTCAATAGTTCCCGAGCTCGCTCGTCATTCACGCCATTCTCCATTCTCAATGTGCGACTAAAAGTTCTTACCAGTGACTGGGTTCGTATAGCGTAATTCTTCTCGCTTGATCGTGGCTACATGTTCGTTCATCGAAACGGATCGGTTGTCAATCGACTGACATTCATGGCTCTTAAGGTAGTGAAATGTCAAACCCACGGCCCGGTTGATTGTGCTCCGGGCCGCCATTGACCAGACGTGGGAGCCGTTCGTCCTCGTTGTTGGTTTGCTCCTGATCGGTCACGTGGCTTCGAAGGACGGACTGTTCGAGGTGGCCGGTTCGAAGCTCGCACGTCTGCGCGGCAATACGATCGTGCTCTTCGTCTCGATGATGCTCCTGGTAGCCCTGGTCACGGCCACGTTGAATTTGGATACTTCGGTGGTCTTCCTCACTCCAGTGCTGCTCCACACGGCGCGTCATCGATCGGTCGACGAGGACGCGTTCCTCTACGGGTCGATATTCATGGCCAACGCCGCGTCACTGTTACTCCTTGGGTCGAATCTCACCAATATCCTCGTGTTCGCGCGGTCCAACGTCCAAGGAGCGACCTTCGCTCAGATGATGTTCGTACCGTGGTTGGTCTCCATTGCGTTGACCACTTTGGTAGTGCTGCTGTGGAGGTGGCGTCCCCTCTCGGTCGAAGCGAGCACCGGTCGCGATGAAGCCTCGCGCTTCAGGTTCGGTCCGGGTCTTGTGGGCGTCGTCGTGGCGATCGTGATGATGCTCGCGCTAAGTCGTCCGGCGATTGCCGTGCTCGCGGTCGCGATTTGCGTCGCGCTGATTGACGTGATTCGACGTCGGTTCACCTTGACCTCGTTGATCCGAAGCGCCAATCTGCCGATGATCGTCGGACTGTTCGTGCTGGCGACCGCGGTCTCGGTCGCTTCTCGCTACTGGCACCTCTCGCAACACATGATTGGCACGGCTGGTGCATGGCAAAGCGCGGGTATCGCGGCCGCGTCGTCCAACGTGATCAACAATCTTCCCGCGGCGGCGCTTTTGTCGGCGAAGTTTCCCCTTCACCCCTACAGCCTCCTTTTCGGCCTGAACCTTGGCCCGAATCTCACCGTGGTCGGCGCTCTTTCCTCGATGCTGTGGCTGAAGGTGGCGCGGAGAGAAGGAGCAAAACCTTCAGCATGGACGTTCACCAGGATTGGAGTGGTGGTCACGGTGACGACGTTGGTCGCGTGTCTGCTCGTCGCTTGAGGGTACGGCTCCAAACCGGACCTCTAGGATTAATGCGATTGGGGAGTGGGTCGATACGAAATTCGAGTCACTCGATGCCAAGCAAAGACTGGAGGCCGCGTGTCGGTTGATGATCTCGCTAAGGACAGCAGTTCGGTGATCAGCGACGTATGGAGTGGACTCATTGAGGATCCGAATTCTCCGGGATTTAGCGTTCGCACTACGTATCCCTCAAATTCCGACGGCGTAGAAGTGATGCTCGAACGTTGGGTGGCAGGTACCGAAGAACCACCTCACTTTCATCCGGGTGACGACATGACCGTTGTCGTTGAAGGCAAGATGTCCGTTCAGTTCTATGTGCGCGACGGCGATGAGTTGGTGGCCGACGGCGAGAAGTTGATCCTGAATAAGGGCGACGTCGGCTACGTCAGCGCGGAGCGGATTCACGACGCCCATTATCTTGAAGACTGCCGCCTCGTGTATGTCCACAACGGACCGTTTGCCTTCAATCTCGCTGAAGTAGCAGTCGACTAAGCAGAGTTCGCGCAGTGGACGGCTCGGTTACTCCCCGCTTAACGCAGGTGGTGATCGATACGACCCAACCGCGCGCGAGTGCGGAGTTCTGGCGGCAACTACTCGGGCTGGTCTACCGAAAAGGCCACGAGCCGCCTGCGGTTGGCGACGACCCCGCAGGAAGGGATTGGCTGAATCTTTATACGCCGGACGGCGATGCTTGTCCTGCCTTCCAAGCAGTGTACGAACTTCCTCATTCGACCTGGCCTGATCCGAACGTACCGCAGCAGTTGCATTTGGACCTCACCGTCAGGAGTCTCGACGAGTTGAACGTGGTGCATTCGAAGGTGCTCGCGCTGGGCGGTGCACTGTTGTTCGATCGATCGGAATCCGACGAACCACTTCGCGTGTACGCCGATCTCGACGGACACCCGTTCTGTATATTCCTTTTGGATTGAACCTCTTAATTGACCGGGTGTGAATCTCAGGGTTTACCCCTAGTAGCGCTGCATCGTTTTTGGCGGCGTCGAAGTTACGATCGACGAAGACATCTCGACCGTAAAAGGAGCACGGCATCACATCACTTCCTGTGAAAACGCGAACGCTCACGGGTGGCGAGCGTCGACGTTGGTACGTCCATTTGGCGCTTCTCGTGACCCTCGCCGGTTCGCTGCTCTCACTGATCTATTTGAGCCACAGCATCACGATTCACGTGGTAATCGGCGTGGCATTCATGGTCATGATGCAGTTTCATCTTTACCAGCGACGTCGAACGGTGAAGTCACTCGTGAAGCGGCTGGTGGGTGTTCGATCTCGTGCCAAAGTTCGAATGGCGGTTTCGGATCTCATCCTGGAGTTACTGGTGTTAGACGTTCTTGTATCGGGCATCATTGACGGCATGCAGCACCACGCGACGCAGTTCCCACTCGCCGCGACACTTCACTTGCCGCCCGGCCTGTCGCAGTGGCACAAGCTCGCCGCGGTCGTTCTGGTCGTCTATCTCATTGTTCATGTCGTCCGACGACGAAAGCGACTGCGCCGTTCGCACATTCAATAGTCCGAAATGAATGTTCATGTCGCCGCAACGAGCCAGATCACAAACGCCACGTAGCCGCAGATAACCACCCAACCGGATCGTCTGTTGAGACCACGGTACGCAAAGGCAAGGACGAGAACTAGTGCAGTGAGAACCAGATAACTTGCCGCCGTGAAGTTTCCCGCAAACGACGGTGGAGCCAAACCAACGAGTGCTCCGGGAATCAACAGTCCTGCAACCACGTTGAGATTGTTGCTCGTCAGGGCAGTACTTAGTGCCGCGGCACCGCGTCCCTTGGTCGTCAGGTACACAGCCGCAACGGCGTTGGGAAGGCTGGTGACGGCAGCGAGTACGACGCCACCCACGATGGCAACGGAGATGCGAAAATGCTGACCGAGTGACGTCGCACCACGCTCCATGGCGATACTGGAAAGGATCACGACGACCAGTGCTCCCGCGGCCACGATCGCATCAAATGGGCGTCCACGAGACGGTCGAATCGACTCCTCCAACTCACCCTCTTCTTCGTCGATTGCCAGCGAAAGCCACGACGTAAATCGGCGTGGCAAGGGGAGACGCTCGAGGATGTCGCGGTGAAGCCCGAGGACAATGATGTAGCCCACTAGGACGACCGAAGCGAATACGAGACACACGAGCACCGAAATCAGCCCCGTCGACGCAAGGATGCACCATAAGGCGACCCAAAGTCCAACGACTCCACCGAGAAGGACCACCCTTCTGTGAAAGGCGATGAAGCCTGACACGACGGCGCCAAGACCCAAGAGCGCGGCCAGATTAAACACATTCGATCCAATCACCACGCCCGCTCCAATGGTGCGCTGGTGCTGCGTCATCGCAGCGATTGACGAAGTGATTTCGGGTGCGTCGGCGGCCAACGCCGCCATGACCCCGAGTAGAGCTTCAGAAAGGCCAAATCGCTCGCCGACTCTTTCGAGACGGGTTACGAGCAGCCAACTTGTCGCGAGGCTGACGAGAGCGCCAACTACAAAGGCAGTGAGCGCGAGAGCCAAGACCGTATCCTCCATGAACAGAAACGTTGCCGACCAGGCTTCCCGGCTCTCCAACACAAACGCTAATCGAGAATGGGTGAAACTACTCTGAGCGAATGGAACCTCGGCTCGAATCCAACCTGAAGAATTGGGACAGTCGCGTTGAAGTGCACGCCAAATCGAGGTTCTACGACGTTGAAGGATGGCTCCTCAAAGCGCCCGGGCCACCACCTCGAGAGGTCGATGCGCTCGGGGACCTCACAGGGAAGTCGTTGGTTCACTTGCAGTGTCATTTCGGGATGGACACTCTGAGTTGGGCCCGAGCGGGAGCCAACGTCGTCGGCGTTGACTTTTCTTCCGCTGCGATCGATGAGGCCAATGTACTTACTGAACGCGCTGAGCTGTCCGAACGTGCGAGGTTCGTTTGCGCGAATGTCTATGACGCCGTTGAAGCACTCGGGGAACAGCGATTCGACGTCGTCTACGTCAGTCTCGGCGCGCTGTGCTGGCTGCCCGACGTCGGTGCTTGGGGCGGAGTCGTAACGGACCTGCTCGCGCCGGGGGGTCGGCTGTATATCCACGATGTTCATCCGTTCGCTTCGTGTTTCGACGATGAGGGAGAGCACGTTAGGTACGGCTACTTCGAAGAATCCGACGATCCTCAGATCTTCGACAGCACTTCGACATACACCGACGGCGAAGAACTCGCCGCAATACGAACCTACGAGTGGAACCACTCCCTCGGCGAGATCATTGCGGCGCTACTCGGACACGGTCTCGTTCTTGATTCACTGACCGAACACGATTGGACGGTATTTCGACAGTTCCCTTGGTTGGTGGAGTCCGAGTCCGGTGTGCTCGTCGTACCTCAAGATCATCCCCGGATACCACTTTCGTTCACGATTCTCGCCCACAAACCGACCTACGTTCTGAAGTGGTGATTCCTCCGTGCACTGTTTGACGTTGGAAGAGGGGCCGTCAAGATTTCACCACCGGCAACGCAACTCGATAGTCGCACGGCAGTATTGAAGGCGTGACCATCGAACGGGCCGGTGTACTGATCGTCCAGGGTGAACACCTTGCTCTCATCGAACGACAAGTGCGCGGACGACGCTACTGGGTCATTCCGGGCGGAGGAGTCGGACAGGGCGAGACAGTTGTCGAGGCGGCGCAACGCGAGGCACTAGAAGAACTTGGAGTTCCGGTTGCATTAGGCGAACTGCGAGTTTGCATTGACCACCGTCAAGATGACGGTTCAATCCAACGTCAGTGGTACTTCGACGGTGCCGTGTCTACTGACGACATCCGCGTCGCGGGCCCTGAAATGCAAGTCTCCGAAAAGGGCACATATCGCGCCGTATGGATTGGACTTGACGCTATCGACGCAGTAGCGACTTACCCTTCAGCAGTCGCGCAACTTGTAATTCAGAATCGCGGCGTTTGGAACTCTACGCTCGTCCAGATTGTCGAGATGTGACGCGTTGTGACTTTCGATTCGTGGCCACTGCATCCACGAAGCCAGACGTGCGTCTAGGAATCTTGAATGCCCTAGAGCACCGCGAGGATCTCGTCGACAATTGCGCTCGGTTGTTCCCGGTGAAGGTAGTGACCACCGTCGATCTCGAGGTGTCGACCCTGCGATGAGCTCTCGGCAAGTATGCGGTGGTTTCCAGTCCACTGGGCCCGCATGTTCTTGCTCGTACCTCCTTTGGTCGCACTCAAGACCACGAGTGGCACGTCAAGTGAATCCGCACTGACGTCAGTTAAGGCGTTCGTCGACCCGTCGACAAGACCCGCCAGCTCTGCCGATGAAGTCCTTCGCGACGAATCGCTGAGCAGGTTTTCAAGTAATCCTTGAGCCAAGGCTTCTTCGAACGGGTTGTCTTGAGCGGTGACCTTGGCTTGTTTACGTGCAACGGAGCGCGAAATTCTCGGCCAAAGACCTACCGCGGCGAAGGCTCTCGGGAGCCAAATGGAGAACCGTTGAAGGGCGACGATGCTTTTTCGCGAGAGGACCGCCGGATCGGCTGAATCCACAAGTACGAGCCCAGCGATTAGGTCGGGACGACGGCGAAACGATTCGACCGCGATGGGGCCCCCGAGACTGTGACCCACGAGGACGGCGGGTTCTCCCTTGAGACTTTCAATGAGCTCATTGACCTCTGTTGCCATCCGCTCTAACGAACGCGGTCCTTCAACTGATGCACTGGCACCCATGCCGGGTCGGTCGTAAGCAATTACTCGGCAGGATTCGGCGAGGCGGGGGAGGATCGGTGCCCATGTAAGCGTCGAATCACCGAGTCCACTGATGAGAACCACGGGCGTCACTCCCGTACCGGCGGTCACGGTGAAGACGCGTGAGCCGTTCAGGTCAACGAAATTGATGGCCAGTCCAATCGGAGCGATCGCCTGCCATGCGCGCTCCTCAGTGGTCTGCATCGCATGAGTCTACGGTTCGCCGTACGCGGACTCTTAAACGAACGGCCTCCGAAGCGGTGTTCAGTGACTCCGTACGACGAGTAAGGCCGTCGACACTGGTCTCTCCGCTCGACCGGTGTGATAGTAGATATGCCCGTTGACGTAAAGAACGGTCGAATCGCCTCCGTCTAGGTCGAGCGCGGTCACGACGTGAAGGTTTCGAAGCAGTCGGTCCAGCTGGCTGCCCGTAGCACCCGACCTGTCGTCGATTCCGCCCACGATCATGATCACGGTCTCGCCCGAACTAGTCCAACCGATCACCGTGCGCGCGTACCGCTGGGCCATGTAAATATCGGCCGGACTAATTGACACCACCGCGCCGTCATTGAGAAGAATCGGATGTCCCCCAATGTTGTTGCAGCCTGAGTCAGAAGTTGTCGTCATGGTGACGGTGTTGCCGGCTTTCAGCGATGCGAATGCCGACCCCGTGGGCGCAGAGATGTCCACATGACCGGGGCTCACTCTCACCGCGTTGGTGGTCTGTCCCAATAGCTGGAGTTGAACCGTCGTGTTGATGGTGGTCGGACTAACGACGGATGGACTGACGATGGTGGTACTCGTCGTGGCGGGAACGGTAGTTGTGGGAATGGTCGTGGTGGGTACCGTCGTCGACGGAACGGTCGTAGTCGGAATAGTGGTGCTGTTAATCGCAAGGAACTGATAGGTAGTACGCCCCGCTGCGGACGGAGTTTGAAGGGCGTACTGCGCGGTGAAGAGCAAAGTGCCGGCGAGGTGGAGATTGACGTTGGAGTATTTCATGGGAAGTTCCTGGTTTACGGCGGTGATGGGAACGGTGACGCCGTTGACGTCAACACCGACACTCCAGTTGAGACCTTGGTTGACTAGGTGCCCGTCAAGGTCAACTTGTTGATGCGAGATCTCTGGTGTGTGCAAGAGAACGCAGTTCTGGATGATCCCGCCAACCTCGTCGCCAGGATCAGCCTTCCCCCTAGGCGTCACGTCGTAGAAGTCTCCGTTTACCGCCGCCACACAGCCGAGCGTGCTTCGACACATCGAACTGGGTGTCTCCAATCCACCGTCGATTTCATGGTTGGCAAGACCAATTGCGGTCGAGTACTGCGATCCGTTGAAGGTGAGTACGTGAATCGGCGCGTGTACGCCGTACGGTGCTCCGTTGATCGCGCGAACGCTTAGTCCACTCCCGCCAGACGTACGTGAGGCAGTGGGGGAGGCGCCGGCGATGATGTCGCGGGTGAGCGGCATCGCGAAGAGCGCGGCGACACCGATTGTCGCGAGACTGACTTTAAATAGTGACGACTGCGAACGCCAGCCGCGCATAACAGGGTGTGTCGCGATCCGGCGGGGGAGTTCCGAGTGTCTATTGGGGAAGGAGATCATCAAGCGCCTTCGGCAGTCGCCGTCGGAACTGCGATCATGCAAAGCGCCACCGTGTGGCACCGTTTGGTTCCGAGGTGCTGACTCCTACGACGGTGTTGAAAACGAAACGGTAGAGGTTCCATGGTGGCGGTCCAGCACTTGGGGCGCTGTACGGCGCGGTGAGAGCGTCACCTGCGACTTCGGCCGGCCATCCAAGCTCGCTGTACAGTCGGGCCAACTGCTCTAAGCCTTTTGGATCGATGACTCTCGTGGCTTCGCCTTCCAGCGTTACGTCTATATCGGGTAGTTTCACCGCCACCGTGCAAAACGGATTCTTTGCCAGGTTCCGCGCCTTTCGGGTGGCGGGGCCGCTGGTGAAGTAGAGATCGCCGTCGTGCCACATTGCACCGACGCCCGCGACATGCGGTCGACCGTCCGGACGGACCGTCCCGAGAAAAAAGCCGACCTGTGGACCCTTAGGACCAGACTCAAGAAGTTCGTGAACTCGACGCCATGGCAAAGCAGCGTCTCCGTAGCGGTCGAGGTTCACCGTCTCAATTGGTTGTCGATCAGTCATTTCGCTTCACCTCGATCTAAAGGGTGACGGCGGATGCGGGACTTCGTTATCCTCGGTGCCCGCCGAATAAACGTCAGTTTACAGTTGGTGGGTTAACGATTTCGGCGTCACATGATGCTCGGTAACATCAACGACGTGGCGCGACCTCACGAAGACGACAATCGCAACGCTTTTCTCGAAAGCGTCGGTGATGCCCTCCAGGGCTTCTTGTACGGCGATCATGTTGACCCGATGATGCGTCGGGACCAATGGATGAGCGAGCTGGAGGGGCCTTTGCCTGATAAGGGCATCGGTGGAAGCGGCGTGATCGACGAACTCGTGCGCAACGTTGTGCCGAACGGCGCACGAATCAACGAACCGGGCTTCTGGGGTTGGATTACCACCGAACCGGGAGCCGTGGCGACCGCCGCATCGCTCGCGGCGATGGTCGCTTCACCACAGCGCTACACACTCACCGCCTTTAATTATCTAGAGGAGCTTTCACTCGAGTGGCTGGCGCAACTTTGCGGACTCGGCTCGAACATGAAGGGCGTGTACTCGAGCGGAGGGTCGGTCGCCAACCTTGTCGCATTAGGCGCCGCTCGTCAATGGGCGCTCGAGCAACGAGGAATTGACTCGGCGGCCGAAGGAGTTGGCGCCACACGAGTTGCCATTTACACGTCCGCGGAGTCACATCACACGATCTTGCGCGCCGCTGGAGTTTTGGGTCTGGGTCGCAGAAGTGTGCGTCTGATTCCCACCGATGAGAATCAGCGCCTCAACCCGGCGCTGCTTCAGCGAGCTCTTGATGACGACAAGGTCCAGGGAGTCGCGCCGATCGCGGTCGTCGCCACCGCGGGTACGACAAATACTGGCGCGATCGACCCGCTGCGCGAATGTGGCGAAATCGCTCGTCGCTACGGCACGTGGTTTCACGTCGATGGCGCCTACGGACTGCCTGGAATCCTCGATGATCGCGTGCGAGAGCTCTATGACGGTCTGGAGCTCGCGGACTCGGTGATCGTCGATCCGCATAAGTGGCTCGGCGCGCCGACCGGCATTGCAGCGACATTCGTGCGCGATCGATCGATCCTTCATCGAGCCTTCACTCAGGAACCCGCGGACTACCTGGAACGTTCTTTCAGTGACCCCGAGAACGCGCAGTCTTCACTTGAATCGATGGGCATTCCTTACGACGACTTCGGAGTCGAACTTTCTTCACCTGCCAGAGGCGTCGTCGTGTGGAGCGTCCTGCGCGAACTTGGTCGCAGCGGAATGACTCGACGAGTCACACGAGACAATGACTTCGCTCGACAACTCGCGGCGCTAGTTCGCAGTAATGACCACTTGGAACTACTCGCAGAGCCGGTGCTCTCGATCTGCTGCTTCCGGTATCGCCGTGACGGCGTTGCAGACCTTGACGCTCTTAACGAGCGTGTCCACCGACGCCTTCTTCGTGAGACGCCCTATCTACCGAGCGCGACAGTTGTCAACGGTTCATTCAGCCTTCGACCCTGTTTCATTAATCCTCGTACGACAAGCGAACTTGTCCAAGGACTTGCCGATGCCGTCGTTCGACTCGGTGATGAATTATCCGCGACGTAGCTGCTGCCATGCTGCACCGCGGTATCGATTTTTACCCGGCCCGACGCAACGTCACTCCGACTTTTGCACGGCCTAACAGGGGCCAACCATCGCCTCCAGACGCGCACATCTGGAACCTTTGCGTTGTGTTGCCGTTGTGCCTATGGTGATATATGGCAAGGGCAACCAAGTGAAGAGCAAGGTTGCCGCCCTGATTATTTGGCGGTGCTTCCTCTTCCGAAAGGAAAGGAAAGTATGCGTATGCGAAAATTTGGATTAGAGAGACTACGTCGTCGCACGGCAGTTGTTGTCGTCGCCCCGTTGCTTCTAATCGGGGGCAGCGTTGGATTCTTGAGCGGACCAGCGTCTGCCACGACGCCAACTCTTCAGAACGGCAGCTTCGAGACGGGTAACTATGTTGATGGCGGTTCTGGCTTTGACACACTCTTCGCAGGTTCTACGGACATGACCGGATGGACGGTCACGGCTGGAAGCGTGGACTGGATCAGCACGTACTGGGTCGCCGCGGACGGCAGCCGAAGTCTCGACATGAACGGCGATTCACCCGGGAGCATCGCGCAGACGTTCGCCACGGTGAGCGGTGATTCTTACTTCGTTTCGTTCTGGCTCGCTGGCAACCCAGCTGGCGGTCCAACCACGAAGACGCTCGACGTAAGCGTTGGCGGCGCACCTACGCTGTATACGTTCACGAATAGTTCGTCGACGACTCTGGCGTCCATGGGTTGGGTCTCCGAGGGCTACACCTTCACGGCTTCAAGTAACAGCACGACCTTGACTTTCAGTGGCGATCCTTCTAACACAACGGCCTATGGCCCGGCGCTGGACAACGTCTCCTTGACCCAGATCGTCGCAAACGGCGACCAGTGCAAGAACGGCGGTTGGCAGATTGGGACTAATCCCAGTACTGGTCTCCCTTACAAGAACCAGGGTCAGTGCGTCAGTTACTTCGCCACGAGCGGCGCCACGCCTATCGGTTCCTAGTCGCACTTCTTGCGCCATCTGAATTGGGGCTCGCGCTCGTTAGTCGAAAGGCGCGAGTCCCAATCCAGACGGAGTACCACGCAGAACAGGGTGCACCGACGAGTACTTGCAAGACTTTGTCATCTTCAACGGACTCAGTAGACGCCGATTCGAATCGACGAATCCATTCATGTGTGAACCCAGTTTACGGCGTAATTTACAGGGACTTCGACTCGACATGCGTCCTTTGGCTCGACCGACGCAATCTCCAACTGGCGAATTTCCAATCAGCGCAGCCCCGCAGATAACCGTTCCAGCGATAGCATCCGCACAGTTCTCGATGGAAGTGAAAGGAAGGGGCGAACTTTGGCGGAAAATTCCGGGCTCTTCATCGATGGGACGCTGCACTCTGGGAACGGCGAAGGAGTTGTCCGCATGAGGTGTCGGTTCGAGAGTGATCGCGATGACGTATGGTCAGCGCTAACTGATCCTCTTCAATTGGCCAGCTGGTACGGGAAGGTCGAAGGTGATCTGCGCGTCGGTGGCTCATTCACGGCCTTCGTCTTGGCGAGTGAATGGGACGGCCGAGGCAGAATCGACGTGTGTCTTCCTCCGCGCCGGCTCGAAGTGACGGTGTGGGAGGAAGAAAGCGCGAAACATATCCTCGCGGTAGAACTTTCCGACGAGGCGGGTCAAACAATTCTTGCCCTTGAAGTCCGGGGACTGCCCTTGGACGTGGTCTGGGCATATGGCGTTGGATGGCAGATTCATTTGGAGGACCTATGCGCACACCTCTCCCAGCACGGGAGCATGAACTTGCCGACTCGATGGGACGAACTTGAACCGCTCTATCGCGCCATCACGGTCGCACCTTTATGACCACCGTCACGTAATTATTTCTACGTGCGCTCAAGAAGATGTAGCGTGCACATTCGGAACGACGAGGAGAGTAGACGTGGTTGACAACGAACTCCAAGCAACCGATGCGATGCTGTTGGACTTCCTGCATGGCCAGAGGGAAGCGGTTCTCGCAATCGTTGAGGGACTTGACGAGTCGGACTGGCATAAGTCAGTGGTCCCCACCGGTTGGACGCCCGCAGGGATGCTCGAGCATCTGGGCGGTGCCGAATGGCACTGGTTTCAGGGTGTCGTCGCCGGCAAACAGCCTGAGCTGCCAGGTGATGTCGAAGATGATCAACCTCCGTATGACCCCACGACGGCGGTATTCGCAACTGACGAGCCATCGACCGAGGTCATCGACTTCTACCGCGAGCAATGTGCCCAGTCCGATTTGGTGATCGGGGGAACCTCGTTGTCAGCCGTTCCAGTGGGTAAGCACGGGGGAGACGCGCCACCAAACGTTCGCTGGGTCATCATGCACATGATCGAAGAGACAGCTCGGCACGCTGGGCACTTGGATGTCGCGAGGGAACTGCTCGACGGATCGACGCGGTTGGGTGGGCGGTGATGAACCTCAGTCTTCCGAGTATTAAGCGGCCGTTGTCAATTGAAATCCGAGCCGCCACCTGAATATGGGATCATCTCGAATCTGAAGGACTTCTGGCGCCAAAATATTCAACCATGTTGTCAACCATCCAGGAGGTGCCACCCTCTCTTAGGTCAGCAATATCGAGACCGTCAAGAAACGCTCCCTGCTCGGTCCATTTCAATAATGTTGAGGTCGCGCTCTCGAGCAATTCAATCGACGCGACCGACACTGATATTCGCGATCCGTCGGCGTACATTTCGTAGCTGTACACAATTCGTTGGTTTGGCACGATGTCGTAATACAGGGCGTCGTACTTCATTTTCCGGCCATCTTCTTCGACGAACTCGAAACGTTCCCGACCACCGACTCGGAAGTCAAATTCACCGTGCGCAGAGTCTTCACCGATTTCTTCGCCGTCGGACGACGCCAACATTCGAGTCTTTAGGTTCACGTCAGCAAATGCCGCGAATACTTCATGGGGTAACGCCGCCAGTGTGCGTTCGATGGTGAATGTGCTGCAGGTGACTGTCGATTTGTTCATTTGTTTCTCCTTTGTTGGTGATTGGTCTTGTTACTTAAGATCTCTTCAAGTCGATCCAGTTGGTGTTCGACTTCGCTCTGGCGTTCCACGATCCACTTCTCCACGGCACTTAGCGCCACTTGATTGAGATGGCATGTACGTGTGCGGCCGACCTTTGTTGACGAGATCAATCCACTGGTCTCCAAGATTTGAACGTGCTGAACGGCGCCGGCAAGCGTGATTGAAAGAGGTCGAGCTAATTCGCTGACCGAATGGGGCCCAGATCCAAGATGTCGCAACATGCTCCTACGGTTTGAATCAGCGAGCGCGTGAAACATGAGGTCCAGTTGAGCTTCTTGCTTAAGCATGTACTTAAGTATAACTGCCCAGACACCAATGGTCAAGTATGTACTTAACTAAAGTTTCGTGAGCGAATCGATTCACCGGAGATAGATGGCGTCGGAGGGTCGACCTACACGATCTTCGACTGGCGAATCAGAGCTTGTTAGGCCTTCTAAATGCGTAACTTATTGTGCGCTTCAACTCTGTGAAGTTTCGGCCGTACTCGGATCAAGTAGTAAATGGCAGTGAAAAAACCACAATCGAATACGAAGGTAAGTAGAGCAATCACAATGATCCATGCAGTCTTTGAATAGCCCGCTTCATAGAAGTCCGTATTCGAATGAGTCGATACATCGACGATTGCCCAAATCGGTACCGCAATGAGAAAGAATGGGACGAAGACAATCAAAATATCTGGTCCAAAAATCAAACTGACGAACATGAGGCACGCTATACCTCAACAGAGGACCGACTTACAAAACCTCCGACTGGCGGCTGGAACGTCGGCTTGATGCTCCTTCAACTAATGATTAGTTGAAGATTCAGTACGAGCTATTTAAGCCGGGCCCTCAATGCTGCATAATCGGAAGCGACACGGATCGTTCGTACTGCAGAGTAGGGCAGACTCCGTGTGGTTCGATCCGCTTCATTCAAACAGCAGTAGGAGGCTCCGATGGGAAACCACCCAGACGATGAAGAAGATGGTCCTTTAGCCGACCAAGAGCACGACGTTCCGGCAGGAGTAGAGCCTGGTGCTCCTATAGAGGCAATCAGGTCGACGCGAACTTCGAAGGCGTGGATACGGCTTCTTCCCTTACTCGTCGTCTTGATTGTCATCCTTGTTTTTGTCTTTCAGAATCCGAAAGATGTGAAGGTGAGTTTCTTCACGTCCTCGGGCACGCTGCCGCTCTCCGTGGCGCTTATTGGCGCGGTGATTCTGGGCGCATTAATGACACTGGCGCTCGGCTCGGTTCGTATCTTCCAGCTTCGCAAGCAGGTTCGTCGGAAGTCGGGTGACTCCCATCGGGAAAGGCGTCGGTCAAAATGAGTGTGGGCGCATGTGATGATGCAATTCGTTGCCTCACTTGACCGAATTACACAAACTCCGAGTGGAGTATCGAAGTATGGAAGGCAGCCCGGCAGATTTGTCACGTGTCGGCCCGCGGAAATTTCGATAGGCGTTACGCAGTCCAGTTAACACCGGCAGCAATGAGTTGAACCCATACCTCCTCCAGCGGAGTATCGGCGGTCGAATTGTTGGTCAGGGGCCCGACGCAACAGTTCTACAACCTTGCATCAGCGACTGACAAGTGGTGTCTCCTGAAATGGGTGGTCAGTTACAAGCAGGTTCTTCGTTTTGCCAAGCTGGCTACCCTTGGGCAATGAGTCAAGGGACGTCAATTAAAGTGTCGCGACGCAAAAGCAGGTGGTGGTATGCGTTTCAGCCAATAAGTGTTGAGCTGGACGGTGTCATCGTCGGGAAGCTCGTTGGTGAAGATTCGATGATGGTGGAAGTTAGACCCGGCCAACACGTACTGCGGGTGAAATTCCGACTCGTTCACTGGTCCAACAAACTGACGCTTTCCGTTGCCGAGGGCGATCAACGACTTGTTCAGTGCCAAACGGACTGGGCTGGCTATCCATCGATTCAATTGGCTTCGGACTAAATATGGTGGAGCCTCAGCCAGAGCGAACTGGCGTCAGCATTCTTCCAGAGTTCTCTTTCAACCAATTCCTTGCCCAAGCGATGAGGATCAGCGTGAAGGTTGATCGTAGAGTCTCGATATTCCCTTGGGCTCCAGCTTTCGTGCAGACGCGTCCCGGACCCCATGAAGTTGAGATTGGCATTCGTTCCTGGGGTCGCGTCGCTGGCAAAAACCACATCTCAATAGACATCGATCGCGGGAAGACGGTCTCTCTCGTCTATCGAACGAGATGGTGGATTTTTCTCCCTGGCACAATTTCGATCCTCGAGAATTGACAATCTAAAGGCGGTCACTGTGCCGAATTGCACATTCTCTGACTGGCGCGATTGAGCCTGGAGTCAAGTGAGGAAGCTCAGTAGCAGAATCATGTCAGCCGCGAACTTCCGACCAAATCCCCTTTTGCGCTGAATCCGACTACTACACCGTATGAGAAGCCCTTTACACCAGGATCAACCACTTCAGTTTCATGAACCAGAGCAAATCCAAAGTGAATCGCCGTCACATCGCTTCGACCAAACGTCATGACTTTCAGCGTTGTAATTGAAGAATTGACTCGCACAACAAACCACTCGTCGGTCTGATAGAGCGGTGAGCCTTTGACTTTATTTAGGTCACCTAGCGATTCCAGCTCATAGATGGGAAAACGCCGTCGAGTTATTTCCACAGGATGACTCACCGAAACGCCAGATGACTCTTTTAGGCAGAGCGAATAGTGAGTAGGAGTGGCGAACAGCAGAGCTTGATCTCCTGCTTGTTGGCTGTCAATCGTCGCCACTGGCAAATTGAGTGAGACGTTGGCAGAAACGCGGTCGCACGCACCAGTCAGCTTCATGGTGTCTGCACGGTTTAAGGAGGCGAATCGGACCTGCGAATTTTGTTGCTTTTCGCCTGAGTTCGGAGAACGAATGTATTCACCAATGGCAAACGCACCAAATAACAGGGTCCCGACGACAATAAAGGCGAACAACGAACGCCATAAGTTACTGCTCACGTTCGCTCCAATGTGACGATTACTGTCACCTTACGCTGACACTGCGACCCAATGTCTTCATGGACCTTTCGATGCGGTTTCCGTCTTTCGGTGTGGAGGGCCGACCCACATATTCTCGGACTGGCGAATTGTTCAGTGGAGATCTGGCTGAGATGAAGCAACGTGTCGCATAATGGCATGGGATTCCACCCATGCGCCATTCACTTCATTCGACGTAGCGGACTCGATCCGTGGTTCCTCGATACAAAGGACCACGTGCAAGCGATGGGTTGGCTCGTTCCACACGGATCCGACCCAACCCTGCTGAAGCAACAACCAAGTTCCTCGAGGACTCCCAATCCGCTCTGGATCGTCAATTCTCTTCCCTGCGATTCGCCACGCAGGATCCTTTCGGTCAATTGGAGGGAGGTGCAATTCAGAATCGAGCAATACAACTGCGAACTTGCCACTCAGTTCACGGATGGTTCCGATATAGCCGTTGGCTCCTTGAAGCCAGTCGGGATCGAAGTCGTATCCACCTGTTACCAGCACACGGTCGCCGACAACGAACGGTGTGCCCTTCGAGTTCGTCGTTGAGCCCATGTCAGCAGGTTAGGCAAATATGAGGTCAAAACCTCAGGTCGATACATCGAAAGTCAATCGACTAACCCCACAGCGGGCCGACGTCAACGATTTCCGAGTGGCGGCACTACGCCACATTCGTCCGATTCTCCAACAGTTCACAGGTCTTCAATTGGAGGTTCGACATCGATTGGCAGGAGCTTCCAGGAGGTTGTAGTTTTCGGAAGTTGGGAACAATTCCCGACTTGGAAGTGACGCTTTGACTCGCAGGCATCATTGGTCGCCAATCGACCTGCGACGAGCGAATGGCGAAACCGGCACTCCTGCGAAGTTGGCGGAGGGAATTACTTATGAAATTTCATGGGATATTACGGTTTGCCATGGTGGGCGCTCTGGCGAGTATTGGCCTAGTTGGTTTTACGACCACTTCCGCCCTGGCAACAAGTGGCGGGCAACCCGTGATCTACAGCAGTGTGGTGGCCAGTCCGGGGCCAGGAAACCTGCCCAGTGTCGGCGCTGAGGCATATGCATTCAACGAGCTTGGCAACCAAGTGAATTTCTCGGGCACCAACCGAACGCTCACCAGCGTGGTCGTAAGCATGAGCAGCTGGGGTTGCGTCTCCGGTAACTGGACCAACGACACCTGTGTGACTCCTACTGGCGCCACCTTCTCGGAGCCGATCACACTCAATATCTATAACCCGCCAGCCGCGGGGTCAGACCTACCTGGAAGCTTGATCACGTCGGTCACGCAGACCTTTGCCATCCCGTACCGGCCCTCCGCGAACAACAGCCACTGCAACTTCAAAAACAGCGACTCCGGTTATGGGCCGCCTTCGGGTGAGTGGTGGGACGCGAGCCTCAAGACTTGCTTCAACGGTTTGGCCGTCAATGTGACGTTCGACGTCCCGAACGTGACAGTGCCCAACACCGTGGTGTACGGCATCGTTTACAACACGAGCCACTACGGCCCCACCCCGTACGGGCAGACAACCGCCTGCTACACGAGCTCAGGTGGTTGCGGGTACGACTCACTCAACATAGCCCTGTCGCTTGACCCGACCAACGTCAACGTCGGCTCTGACACCAACATCGGCACCGTGTGGCAGAACACGTCTTACGCTCCCTTCTACTGTGACAACGGTGTCGCCGGGACAGGTTTCTTCCGCCTCGACTCTCCGACGACGGCCTCGTCTAATCCGGACGCCTGCGCAAGCCAGTCAGGCGGTTGGAGCGCTGGTGGAGGCGTGTACTACGTTCCCGCCGTGAAGTTCGTAGCACACAGCTAGACATCCTCGCGGTTCATCGCAACTGCGGAGGGAGTGGCGTCTGCTGCTCTCTCCGCTCGCGAGGAGGGTTTGCAACCGGAGGTCTTCGCGTTGCGGTCCGCATTTGAACTCATTGACGCGTGCACCTCCTGTGTAACGCCGCAGCCGCAAACAACCCGATTGTGCAGAAGTTCGGCATCAGTTTGCGGCAAGATTTCGCTGGAGTCCTCAGTGATGGGAGGCTTGATTGGTGGTGATGAGTAGCCGTAAGCGAAGGTTTTGGTCAGGTTGGAGCTGGTCAGCTCGAATCGGCGTCCTTGTTGTTACTGCCATTATTCTCACCGTTGTCACACTCCTCTTCTGGACCGGCGCTTCGGCCGTGAATGTGACGTTCGTCAACAACAATTCTAACGAAGTCAGCTTGCCTGACTGCAGTACTGACATCGCCACGATTCCCGCGGGAAAGACAGCCCATCTTCCCGTCGCATGGGACCACCCAGGCAGGTGCACCGTTGACAGGGCGAACGCAGTCATTGGCTGCTTGACTCTTCCAAACCCGATTCCCAGAAATCTGGTAGTCCGATTGACAGATGTCACCAAGTGCTGACCAACCTCAGATCCCTCACTCCCTACTGATGTGTCGTAACGCAACCGATCGTGAATCGAATTGCTAGCGCCAGCGGGCCTACTTGCACAATCTCCGACTGGAGAATATAAACATGGAATGTCTCTGACGTCAGTCGTTATTTCCAGTGTGAGTCAATTTGAGGGCGGCAAGAGTGACGCAATTGTGGGCTTTGGCCTGTTTCTTTTCCTTAATCTCTTGATGGCCCATCTGAGGTAAAGGTGGGCCGACGTACACAATCTCCGAGTGGCGGATCACTCCACGGTGATTCTTAAAGCTCCAGAGATTTCCCATGACGAATGTTGGGAGGTACAAGACTCATCGGGACCCCCTGAACTTGGATTGAAAGAGCAATCAGAGCAAAGACAATGGTCAAAGTCCAGAACGGCCATTGGGCGACTTTCAATACGTCTGTCAAGGTGCCACTCTTGTCGGCCTCGCTGAAGTGCGAAATCAGGGCGGTTGGAACAAATAGCCACGCAGTAATGGCTAGGGACGGAACGGAAGCGGAATAGCGACGCACTACCAAGAATGTGCCGGATCGCGACGGTTTAAGTGGATTCGCATCTGCGTAGAGTGCCACCCTTCCCTTCCATAGGCGTACCGCCCGCCAGGTGATCAGGAGGGCAATTGCGGGAAATATGAGTAGGAACCCCGCGACATTCATGCTCTTCACATTGTGATCATTTCACATCGCGGTCGGCGAAGGTCGCTCAACTAGTCATCGGTCCGACGTGAACCCGCACGTCAGTCCTCAAAAGTGGGGGAGAGGTTCCCACTCGGCGTCGTCAGTGGGCCAGCGACATCCCTATGACGAACATTCCCGAGCAGAGAAGTGGGGTAGTGGTGACCAATGCCGCGGCGTATCCCCAATGGTGTTCGCGTTGGAGGATTAGTGGTACGGCGAGAGCTGAAGAGAACGTTGTCAATCCCCCACAAAAACCGGTCAAAATAATCGAACGAACATTTGCATCACTTAGACCGATGAATCGATACGCCGCGTAACCGGCGATGCCGGTACCTAGAGCGTTGGCGGCGACCGTGGCCCAAGGTCGACTCGTCGGATGATTTCGTCGAACCAGGTATTCGAAGAGATACCGGATGACACAGCCGACGGCTCCGGCAACTGTGACGAGTAACAGCGTCATGCGCGTTGCCGATGTCGACCTAATCCCAGCAAGCCCGCAAAGAGGCCCGCCACGATGGCCGCTACGGTCACTAAAAGACATCCTCCTATGGTGAGGTGCCAGATTGCTGCGAGGTCGACGAAGAGGCCCGAATAGGACGTGAGCCCTCCCAAGAATCCCGTGACCAGTACTAAACGCAGTGGATCGTTCGGATCGTGGTGCTTCAGACGATGACGAAGAAGGTCGGTCGCGACGTAGACGCCAATCGTGTTGATGGCGAGTAACACCCACGGGATCTGATGGGTCCAATCTGGTATCGAGTACGTAGCCGATCCTCGAGGTATTCCGCTCTGATTGATCTTCAAAAGCAAATCGCGAATGAGTGTTCCGACCGCGCCGCCCATCGCCACCAAGAGCATGGCGAGTCCAAGTTGTTTAGGGGAGAGGGTGATGTGAGAGCGCATCGGTACTTCGAAAACTAGTTTGCGATTGATTACAATTTGGTTACCTTGAGTCGCGCAAAACAATTGCGTTCGTCGTAACGCACGAATTAGATTCTGACTTTACATAACGTACATTATCGGCGTTCTACCCAGATTTCCTTGGTATACTGCCGTTTATGCGTCGGCTACTTTGTGCTGTCATTCTCGTGGCCTCTACCGTCGGTTTCCTAGCTCTCCCGGCCAATGCTGATACCAGTAACTCAGGAGTTCTGCTTTCATTCGATTACAGCGACAACACGGCGCCCGCGTCAGTGTCGAACGGTCCGTTCAACATCATCGTCGACGTTCTACCCGGCGATACGACCGGCCTCGTGAGAATGTTCGCCGTCGCACCGGCGACCACTAACGATCCGAACATTGTTTGTCACTTCAGATGGATCAATCAAAGTCAGACTGAATGTGTATTCAACTTCCCTGACAATGGTGTCTGGGAAATCCACGCACAGTACGTGGTCGCGCCACAAACGGATGTCGTGGCCGTCGCCGTTACGAACCTTCGCGTCCTTAACTAATTGTTGACCCGTTGGGTCTAGTTGTCTTTCACGTGGCGTTGGGCGACGCCTTAAAGTGAATGTCTCAAGTGATAGTTGAAGCCAGCCACTGACGTGACTCGCTTTTGAACCGCGGGCGGAACTCCCCCAGCGGGGTAATAGTTCCTGTCAGCCAAGTAATTCGAGCTCCGAAAACCGCGCTCCTTGTGGTTTACACTTCGCACGTGAACTCTCTCTTTGACGTCAATGGCAAGGTCGTACTCGTAACCGGTGGAAGTCGGGGTATCGGCGAAATGATCGCACGAGGTTTCGTTGACGCCGGAGCCAAGGTGTATATCTCGTCTCGCAAAGCCGAGGTCGGTGACGCTCTCGCGCAGGAGCTCTCGGCAATTGGCTCGTGTACTTCCCTACCGGCCGATCTCTCGACCGAGGCTGAGTGCCGTCGTCTGGCCGATGAGATTGCCGCACGCGAAGATCACTTGGATGTCCTGGTCAACAACGCGGGAGCCACGTGGGGTGCTCCGTTGGACGAGTACGACGAAGCTGCGTGGGAGCGCGTTCTCTCACTCAACGTGAAAGGTGTCTTTCACCTGACGAAATTCTTACGACCGCTCCTCGATGCGAAGGGCACCGCTGAGAGTCCCTCGCGCGTCATCAACATCGGATCGATCGACGGCATTCACGTGCCGACGATGGACACCTTCGCCTATTCAGCATCTAAAGCAGCGGTGCATCAGCTCACCCGTCACCTGGCTAAAACCTTCGCTCCGACGATCACCGTGAACGCCATCGCCCCGGGACCGTTCCAATCGAGAATGATGCGCGCCACCCTCGAGGCGTTCGGTGACGAGATCGCCAAGGCCGCACCGATGAAACGCATCGGACAACCATCGGATATGGCCGGAGCCGCGATCTTCTTTGCGTCCCCCGCTGCGAGCTACATCACCGGGGCGGTCCTGCCCGTCGACGGCGGAATCGCGACCCTGCTCTAACCCTTTGGTTGCGTACCGAGTGTGACCATGATGGTGATGTGGCGCTTGCCGCGCACGATGTGCAGGGCAATCACGTCACCTGGTCGAAGCGCCGAGATGACACTCCCGACATCTTGAGCGCTACCAACCGTCGTTTTATTGATGCCCACGATTACGTCGCCCTGTTTGACTCCCGCGGCCGCTGCACCGGTTCCGGAGATGACGCTCATGACCACCGCGCCGGTCGACACGGTGAAGCCATATTCCTGCTGCAGCGATGGCGTCATCGAGGTGATCTCGACACCGATGAATGCGCCGTGATTGACCACACTCTCGCCGGCCTTCAGTTGCTTCAGGAGCGCCTCGATAGTGGCATCGGGAATGGCGAAACCGATGTTCTGCGCACTGGTCCCATCAGGCAATGTGCCCGCAACTGCCGTATTCATTCCGATGACGTCGCCACTGGAATCGAGCAAGGGACCGCCGGAGTTGCCCGGATTGATAGCGGCGTCGGTCTGGATCATGTTGTTGAGGGTTTCGCTGGAGGTGGTCGAACCGGCTGTGACCGTTCGCCCGAGCGCCGAGACGATGCCTGAGGTCACGGTCGGTGTTCCTGCGGCGAGTCCCAGCGCGTTGCCGATGGCGACGACGGCGTCACCGACAACGAGATCATTCGAGTCGCCGAACGTGATCGGCTGCAACCCGGAGATGTTGTTGATGCGAATGAGTGCCACGTCGTCAACGGGGTTCGTGCCGATGAGCGTCGCCGGCAGCGACTTCGTCGAACCGGTCCGCGTGACGGTGATCGTGCCACCATTCGCTGCCGCAGCGATTACGTGATTGTTGGTGATGACAAGTCCGCTTTGGGTGATGACCATGCCGGTACCTTGATCTTCTTGACCCTGTCCCTTCACATCGATGGACACGATGGACGGCAACGCTTTGTTGATCAGTTTCGGAATGCTCACGCCGCCCGGTAAGTAACCGGCTCCCGGTTTGTTCGTCACCGCGTCGATGGTCACTCCCCCGGGTCCGGAGTTCGTCGCGGAGGCGTAATGGCCCGCTAAACCTCCGACCAACGCGGCGACCAACAGCAACGACACCCTCGTTGACCAGAGAGAACGCTTAGCCGGTCGCACCGATGGTTGGCTAGACAGTGGTACGTCATCGACGATTGGATTCGGTGGCAGAGGCGCAACTGGAGCACCATCTTGTGTCGCGAGATCGAGTAATTCGGGTTCGCTTGGGGCGACGGGATCGGCGAGAGTGACTTCTTCCGGCGTCGCGTGGGCGTCGTTATCGGAAAGATCTGTCATGCGGACATGCTAGGCACTGAAACTAAAATTGACCTAAATGCGCACGAAATGTTTGTTTATTGGCGGTCGGCTAGATTGGAGACCCTATGTCGCGTCGCATTGAGATCGAAATCACGAGTTTGAACGGCGACGTGGCGACGTGGCGAGCGGCCGGCGCCAAATTACCAAAGGGTGTCCTTAACTCTTCATTGGTCCCTGGTGGGCCAGTCGTCGGCAACGTCTATCGAGCCGACGTCGAGCAGTACATGGAAGGGATAGAAATCCTTTCAGTCATGGCGCCGAAGACCGCATCGCCGGTCGATCCTCGAAACGAACGCCTTCAGTTGATTCCGACCACGAAGACCGGACCCGATGTGGTCGTCACCTACGCGCCCAAGGGCCGTGGCGGCGCACGTCGAGAGGGTACGGACACTCGACGTGAGGGCGGCCCCAGTCGTCGAGAAAGCGGCCCTGGGCGTCGCGAATCCGGTCCGGGTCGCCGTGAGAGTGGCCCTGGCCGCAGAGACTCTGGAGCCGCCAAGCCTGAAGGTGCCGAGGACCGGGTAAAGACTCCCCGGACCAAGCGACCACCGAGGAATCCGGTCGATCGCGGAGACGCGACGTCGCCGCCGAGCGATCGACCTGCGCGCGCACCGCGCAGCGATCGACCCGCTCGAGGTGCTCGTCCCCCACGCCCAGAACGTCCGAGTGGGCCGATCACGCCTCCGATGACGACGACGCATCGTAATGCGCTGCTGGCGACTCTCTCGCCCGAACAACTCCCCGTCGCTGAACAATTGTTGCGAGGCGGAATGCCGTCAGTACGTGCGGCCGTCGCAGAACAAAACAAGAACGCCACTGCGCAAGGTCGACCAACGATTGATGCCACGACGATTGATCGCATCGCCGAAGAGCTCTTGGGCAAGACGAACCTCGCGCTGTGGAAAGACCGTGCCGCCGGTGCCATCGGGGCTGGGCGCGAACTTCGTTTGCGCGATCTGCGGGCCGTGGTGACGTCGGCAAAGACCGTGTCGCTCGACGAAGAAGGGCGCGCGCAACTCAAGGAACTTCAGGTTTCGTTGACAGCGCGTCTGGAACATCTGCGCACTCAGTGGAATGCGAAACTCGAAGCGGCAGTCGAATCGAAGAACGTGAAGGAAGCGCTCGCGCTCGTCGCTCGGCCACCTGACATGTCAACGAGGGTGAGTGCCGATATGGCTTCGAAGGTTGTCGCGATCACATCAGAGGCCTTGACGGCTGAGACCGATCCGACACTTTGGAAAGAGATTGTCGAACTCACGATTGAGACATCAATCCGTCGAAACGTCAAGCCTGTTGGTATTCCGGATGACGAGTCGTCAAAGGCGGTCGCCATTCACAGCGCGGGGGCTATTCCTGAGTTTGCGAAGCTGCTCGGCATGAAGGTGCCACCGCCACCGCCTCCGACGAGAATCGCGCGACGTCCAACGACGCGCCGTCCGCCTACTCGCCGCGCATCGTAAGAAGACGGGCCTTCCAACCAAGGGACTCGTAGAGGGATTTCATGCCTCGATCACCCGGAAGGGCCAAGCCGTCTTTCGGCGGTCGCTCCCCCGCTACCAGGATCTTCAACAAGGTCGTCGCCACTCCTTGTCGCCGCCGCTCGTGGTCGACGAACACGCCCTCAACGACTTCGTCACGCACAACGGCAAAGCCCACGAGTCGCTCTTCTGCAGCGATGGTCCAGAGCACACCAGAGTCCACCAACTGCGTCAGTAACTCATCATCGTCAGCGTCTCGGCGAATCGTGAGGTAGAGCTCAGGACCGCCGCGATGGCTATTCAGACGCTTTAGAGCGTGCTCCCATAGTTCACGAAGTTCGTCGGTGACGTTTCGAGGTTGGGCAACTTTCACGTCAACTTCTATGAAGTAGACGGAATTGAAACCGGCTTGGGATCACACACAGTCACGACAGAGCATGTTTGCTCGGTCCGACAGCTGACTCGTCTTCTTCAGTAGACGGCACGATGAGCAACGAAATTCGTCATCTTGCTTGGGCAGGATGGTCTCGGCCGGATCGACGAGGGTGTCCACTTCACCAGGCGCCTCTTCGTCATCCTCGGGCGTCGATGTTCGCCGAATGGTCTCGGCAAGTACCTCGTCAAGGGCCAATTCGATGTCGGCGTCGTCGACCACATCGTCGTCTTCCACGACGACGACTTCGGGCACGACGTCTTCGTCTTCGACTTCCTCGACGTCGTCGACGTCAACATCGACCACTACGCCGGTTGCAACGTCGTCAACGTCTTCCACGTCCTCAACATCCTCAACGTCAACATCCTCGAGGTCTTCCTCGCCAATGATCTCTTCGTCGAAGCCGTCGGCGAGCTCCTCTTCGTCGAATACTTCTTCTGTATTGCTCTCACTAGACATAAATCCCTCTTCTATAGCGCTGGCATTGTAGAGCCTTTTAGACCTGAAGTGACGTCATTTGGCATAAACAATGCTTAAGGATGACAAAAACTAGCGATTGAGCCGGTTTCGCTCCGCCGCGCGTTCGGCTTCTAGTCGTTCTAGGTCGGTATCGGAGAAATCGACGTATTTCATAGCGTCGGCGATTAACTCGTGACCGGCGACGTCGCGGATCAGTCGAGCCATCTCCTGGGCGACGCTCCGGTAGCTCGGATGGCCCTGTGGGCTGGAGCGGAGTTCAATAAGGTGCATTGCCTCTCGGGCGTTCATCTGGATGACGTAGCGGATGCGAAAGGCCAACGCCACGGCGTACTGCGCCTGCTCCGGGAACTTACGACGAAGGTCGTAGTAGAGCTCGGCTGATCGGCGAAGCGACTCCTCGTAGCGATCGGCCAGGCCGGCCTCTCGAATCACCTCGGGCACGTCGTAGCCCAAGTCAGCGGTGAGAGGTTGCCACTCGATGGTGAGCATCCGGTGACGCTGGAGGTCGCGAAACGCGCCGTAATCGGTCGTGAGTTCGAAGCGGTAGTCCGTGCGTTCGAACGCTCGCCCGGGGCGATGTCGACGATTCTTTCGATTGCCCACGTAAGTTGACATCAAGGTGGCTCGTTCCGTCGGCGACATCGCTTCGACACGTGCACTCGCTTCAATGTGCGAGATCGTCGAGTTGCCGAAGACGATTGCTTCGGTCACGCGCGTTTCGCCGTCCGGGTCGAAGGCGACCAATCGAACTTGTTCGGTCGGTTCGTCTTCGGCCACGCTCTCCCACATCGACTCCAACAGATCGCGAGTGGCGCTTTTGGTCTCGGCCATATACGTCGACCACGCGACGCCGCGCTCCGGCACTTCAACACGCTTGAGGAACGAAGGGATCACCTTGACGAGTTCATCGAGCATGAGTTGTGCGTAGAGACGGACTTCGAGAAGTGGGTGCGCGCGCATGTGCAAGAGCAGAGATTCATAGGCCTGACCCGACGCGTAGATCCCAAGGTTGGAGAGGGCGCTGGCGGGCAAGAGTCCGCGCGTCGCGTCGAGCGCCTTCGCGCGAATCGCCTGACGGTAGACAAAGTCGGTGTCTTCGGGGGTCTTCGGGAACTTAGTGGTGAGCCACTCGGTGAGCACCGGCAACAGTTCGGCGTAGGTGTCGAACATCCGGTCCATATCGCCGACGTAGCGCGCGCCGAACCTCGACTCGAGTAGATCGTGGTCTCGATAGAAACGGTATTGTCCGTTTTTGAAACGCCGGTCGTAACCGAGATAGCGAGTGGACTGCTCGAGATAACTCATGAGGCGTCCCCATTCGAGGACCTTGGTGAGGACGTTGCTCGCCTGTTCGCAGGCCAAGTGCACGCCACCGAGTTGGGCGACCGAATCGTCGCCGTACTCGACGAAGATCCGCTGGTAGAGCTCGTCGGCGCGGTCGAGGCCGACCGTCGCGTCAATCGTGGCGTCACCAGAGAGGTCGAGGTCGCCGACGAATTCATCGAGGAAGAGTCGGCGCAGGCTCTTCGTCGATCTCGAGTAGCGCGCGAAGAGCGCACCTTTCACGACTTCGGGCAAGTTGACCAACGCGAACACGGGGCCTTCGAGATTCGTGAAGTACCGACGGAGAATCGCGACTTCGGCGTCGGTGAACTCTTCGGCAACGTAGGCGTGCATGGAATATCGAGGCTAGAGGCGAATTCAGGCCCGTGGGTGGACGCTGGAATAGCCCGCCACGACACTGCGCAGGACCGCGTCACGGGCGGCGGCGGCCACCTCGGCTACCGACGTGAGGTCGCTGATACGCGCCAGTTGTTCGCAAAGATCGGCCACCTGCTTGGCGTTTCGCACGAAGTCCCCGGGTGAGGTCTGACCGATCTCGACGTCAGCCAGGTCAAGCACGGTGCCCAGCGACGCGCCGCGGGCCCACGCGGCGATGGTCGTCGCGAACTTGCCGTCGGGTTCTTTGGCGTTGGGAACCTTGAAGCGGTTCTCGATCCCTTGGATCATCGTCGCGGTGAGCGAGATCTCCGCCAAACGGTCGTTCAGGTTGCCGCGGCGTTGTTGACCGAGGCGGTCGTTCAGCGTGCGACGCTTCTTGGTCGTCACCTGCCGCGAGGCGTTGGCCGGGCGACCGGCCCGCTTTGATTCGAAGACGAAGCACGACAAGAGTCCGGCCAGTTGGGCGGGCTCTAAGTCCTCGAACACGCCCGCGGTGATCGATTCGGCTATGAGGAGGTCACACTCGTGATAGATCGAGCGAAGAAGTTGCCCCTGGTTCGTGAGATGCCAGCCCTCGGCATAGCCCAGTTCTTCGAGCACGTGGTGACGCGCCACCATCTGATCGCCGAGTGGTCGCTTGTTGCCGGTCGGACGATGATCGGTCTCGAACTGCGCGTACGAGCGTTGCACTACTTCGAGGGCGGTCTCGTAGTCGAAGTGATTCACCAAGTTGGCGGTGAAGTTATAGGTCGGTCGAAACGACGAGTGAAGGTCTGACGGTGGCGCGAGCGCGACCCGTCCGACGTCGGTGAGCGCCACTTCGGTGGCGAAACAGACGATCGCGTGACCTTCGTCGTCGAGTCCGCGTCGTCCGGCTCGCCCGGTCATCTGAGAGAACTCCGCGCTGGTGAGGAACTTGCGGCCGGCATCGGAGTACTTGGAGAATCGCTCCAAGGCGACCGAACGCGCAGGCATGTTGACACCTAACGCGAGTGTCTCGGTCGCAAAGACCACGGCGAGCAGATTCAGTTCGAAGCAGGTCTCGACGATCTCGCGAAAGGCGGGCACCATTCCTGCGTGGTGCATGGCCAAACCTCGCCGCAGACAGTCAATGAAGTCCGCGTACTCCAGCGCCTTCAAATCGTCGTCCGAGAAGTCGACCAATCGCGACTGCGCGATCGCCTCGATGTCGCGACGTTCTTCGGGTGTGGTGAACATGAGACCGTCGCGTCGACACTGGTGTGCCGCATCGTCACACGCCGCTCTCGAAAAGATGAAGACGATGACCGGCAACAGGTCCTCGCGCTCCAACGCCATGAGCAGCTCGCTTCGCCGAGGGGCGCGAAATGGCGGAGGCGGAGCACCGGACTTCGGTCCCTTCCACTTCGGACCGGGACGGAATTTTCGGGTGGCCTTCATCATGTTGTCGATGCGTCGTGCCTCATCGGAGAGACGTTCGCCGTCGAGCAGATCGACGATGTCAACGGTGGGCTGACCCCGCCGCACCACGGCCAAATGGTTGTGCAATTGAATCGGTCGTTCGTTCTCGACGATGATGGCCGTCGGCCCACGGACTTCGGCGAACCACTCACCGATAAAATTCGCGTTCCCAATCGTCGCCGAAAGCGCGACGAAACGAACCGCCGCGGGCGTCAGGATGATGACCTCTTCCCACACGCCTCCTCGGAACGGATCCTGTAGGTAGTGCACTTCATCCAGCACGACGAGTCCCAGGGTCTTGAGCTGATGGGATTCGGTGAGCAGCATGTTGCGCAGCACTTCGGTGGTCATGACGACGACCTCGGCGCCCCCATTGATCGATACGTCACCGGTGAGGAGGCCGACGCGGTGTTCGCCGTAGAGGGCGCAGAGCTCGCCATACTTCTGGTTGGAGAGTGCCTTGAGAGGCGTCGTGTAGAAGGCGCGCTCCCCTCGCTCGAAGATCCGTCCGATGGCGTAGTTGGCGATGAGGGTCTTGCCCGAGCCGGTGGGCGCACTCACCAAGACGTTCACGTGCTCGTCGACAGCGTCGAGTGCCTCTACCTGAAAGCGGTCTAAGCCGAACGCGAGGCTATTGACGAACCGAACGCGGTAGTCGCCGTCGCTCATTTCTTCAACAACTTGCCTATACCGATGGCGATGAAATAGAAGAACGTGAGTGGCAGCGCCAGCGCCAACATCGACAGCGGGTCACCGCTGGGCGTGAAGACCGCTGACGCCACTGTGATGGCGATCAACGCGTAGCGCCAATAGTGCAGCAACTGCTTCGGCGTCACGATGTTGGCCATCTCCATCGCCACGAGTACGACCGGGAATTCGAACGTGACCCCGAAGATGAACATCATCAACAAGAACAACGTCAGGTACTGGTTGGGGTTGTATTCGGTGAGCAGCGACTTTCCACCGATCGACTCCAGGAATTGAATGGCGTGACCGAAGCTGAAGTAGGCGACGGCCATCCCCGCAACGAAGAAGACCAGTGACGCGGTGACGAAGGGGATGATGTAGCGGCGCTCGCGCGCTTTCAGACCTGGCGTGATGAAGCGCCACAACTGCCAAAAGAGGACCGGTGAGGCGCACAAGATCCCACCGAAGAAGCCGATCTTTACTCGCAGAGTCAACCCATCGAGCGGAGCGGTGACCAGGAATTGGCAGCCCTTGTGGGCGACGTTGCGTGCGGCGCAGTATGGCTCTTGCAAGACGTGCAGTATCTGCGGATAGAAGATAAAAGCCACGACGCCGAAAATTGACACCGTGATCGCCGAGACGAGAAACCGGTGTCGAACCTCGGCCAGGTGTTCGGCCAGCGTCATGCCGGACTGGGCTTTGCTGAATCGAGACACGTTCGACCTAGTTCAGGGACGGATCAGGTGGCAGCGTCGAATCGTCTGTTCGCGCGACGACCGGCCTACTAGTCGGGGTGACGAGCGGAGCTACTACTTCGGTCGGCGCGGGCGGCGAGTTCTTCCTGTCTTCGGCGGCCTCCTTGGCGTCGACTCGGTCAGACAGTTGGTTCAACAAATTAACTGGACTCCGAACGATCCGCGCAATGTCACCAGTGCTCGGAAGGTCGGGGATTGCGTCGCGAACCTCGCTCTCGACGCGCTCTTGAAGTCGTTTGAGTGCTCGCCAACTCGACCCGAGCCGATGGGCAACTTCTGGCAGTTTGTCCGGACCCATCAAGAGCAGGACCACGGCCACAATCACCATGATCTTGATGGGACTGAGGAACATCAGCCCATTGTAGGTCGGCGTTTAAAGGAATCCGATGCGGGAAAGCGGCCAGATACGGACGAACGCTTTACCAATGATGTCCGAGCGCGGTACGGTTCCCCACGTCCGACTGTCACATGAATCCGGGTGATTGTCCCCCATCATGAAGTACTGATTCTTCTTCAAGGTGATCGGCGTGATGGCTTCGCCCAATGGTTCGGCGTGCGTCCAGCTTTCCACAAGCGGATGAAATTGCTTTTGCGATGCCGTCTTGATGAGGATCGTGTTGCCAGTGGACTTGAGTGAATCGCCGGGTACACCGATCACACGCTTGACGAGATCGGTGACGGGATTGCCGGGATCGCAGTTCTCTGCCGTCGGGGCCTTGAACACCACGATGTCGCCCACGTTGATGGTGCCGAGACTGACGGCCAACTTGTTGACGATGATGCGGTCACCGATTTGCAACGTTGGTTCCATCGACCCAGAGGGAATGAAGAAGGTCTGAAATGCGAAGGTTCGCAGGAGGAACGACACCAGAACCGCTACCACGAGGATCGCGACCCACTCGAAAATCAGCTTTCGACGGCGGTTTTTCGTCTTCGCGGGGGGCTCGGGAGCGGCCGGTGCTTCCGACGTCAGGACGCCCGTCGTTTCACTGGGGGTTAAATCAGACACTGATCAAGGTTAGTCGGGTCAACCGTGGCGCTCGAGCGAGAGCAACAGTTTCTGAAAACGCTCGTCCGTGCTCTTGAAGGGATCCTTCAGTAGCACGGTGCGCTGCATTTCGTCGTTGAGTTTCAAGTGAACCCAGTCGACGGTGTAGTCACGCCGCCACTCTTTGGCCGCTTTGATGAATGTGCCGCGCATATGGGCACGAGTCGTCGCCGGCGGCGTGTGGGTGGCCGTAGCGACCTCTTCGTCGGTCACGATCCGGCGCAAATGTCCTCGGGCCTGACGTCGGTAGTAAAGGCCGCGCTCGAAGCTCGTGTCGTGATACATCAGATCGATGAGGGCGATCTTCGGGTCGCTCAGATCCACTCCGCTTCGCTCGCGTTCGCGTTCGATGATCTGCAACTTCGCGATCCAATCGACACGGTCGGCCAGTCCCATCGGGTCATTGCGGTACTGCTCGATCACTTCGCGCCAGAGCTGCACGGCGTGCACCTGATCAGCCGGGAGCGGATGACCTTGCGCGAATTGCTCGGCTCGTTCGCAGAGGTCGTCTTGGATCTCGAGCGCTGTCAGGTCACGCCCGTTGGTCAACTTGACCGGTTCCTTGCTCCACAGGTCATAGGAGATGTCGCGCAACGCGTTGATGGGCGACGCCATGTTGTAGTCGCGCAAGATCGTGTTGCGGTCCTCGATCATGGCCAGCACCACGGCGGCGGTGCCCAGTTTGAGATAGGTAGCGAACTCGCTCATGTTGGAGTCGCCCACGATGACGTGCAGGCGGCGATACTTCTCGGGATCGGCGTGCGGCTCGTCACGGGTGTTGATGATCGGTCGCGAACGCGTGGTTGCCGAAGAGATCGCCTCCCAGATGTGTTCCGCGCGTTGACTCATCGAGTACGCCGTCCCCTTAGCGTTGGTGACGACCTTGCCCGCCCCCGTGAATATCTGCCTGCTGATCAGGTACGGGATGAAGACTTGTTCCAGGCGCGTGAGGTCGTCGATTCGCTCGATGCAGTAGTTCTCGTGACAACCGTAGGAGTTGCCGGTCGAGTCGGTGTTGTTCTTGAAGAGGTAGATGTCGCCGCGAATACCTTCGTCACTCAGTTGGCCCTGTGCGTACTCGACCAACTCGCGCAGGATCGACTCGCCGGCTTTGTCCTGGGCAACCGCGTCGACGAGCGTGTCGCACTCCGCCGTGGCGTACTCCGGATGTGAACCTACGTCGAGATAGAGACGACTGCCGTTCTCTAAGAAGACGTTGCTCGAGCGTCCCCAGGCGACGACCTTGCGAAAGAGGAATCGACTGACTTCGTCGGGACTTAAGCGACGTTGGCCCCGCAGGGAAAAGGTGATTCCGTACTCAGTCTCGATGCCGTATATGCGTCGCAGCATGTCGTCACCCTTGCCGATTCCTCAGCGAAGGAGCTCGCTGACTTGAGCGTCGTGAAGACGAGTGAATGTGCGACGGCTCCCCCGGTCCTCGAGGATCCCGACTTCGAGGTCGCTGACTTCAATAGTGCGGTCGGGTCCGGCGAGCGCGCCCACGGCGTTCTTCAACGTGGTGGTGAGCGATTCGAGCGAATCTTCGGATGCGGCGAAGCGAGACTTGATCGTCTCGGCGTCGCCGCCGAGCACAGCAAATCGCGGTTCATCGGAGATCGTGCCTTCGTAGGCGATCCTGTACAACTTGGTGGGGCGAGTCGAATTTCCCAGTTGCGCGACGAGAATCTCCACCTCGAGGGGCTTTTGACCTTCGGTGAACATGTCGCCGAGGTGCTGGGCGTAGAAGTTGGCCAGTGCGCGCACGTCGACGTCGCCACGGGAATAGGTGAAGCCCGTCGAATCGGCCCAGCGGATCCCTGCCTCGCGAAGTCGGTCGAATTCGTTGTACTTACCGACACCGGCGAAGGCAATGCGGTCATAGATCTCCGAGATCTTGAAGAGCGACGCCGAGGGGTTCTCCGCGACCAGTACGACGCCGTTATCGAAAATCGCGCCAACGATCGAGCGTCCCCGGGCGATGCCCTTTTGCGCAAACTCCGCGCGGTCGCGGATGAGTTGTTCGGGAGCGACGTAGAAGTAGTTGGTCATCGCAGCGAACCTCCGGCGACACCGCCGCTCTCGGTTCGGCGCTGGTTGATGATCCGGAAACGCTCTGCCACGTCGTCAGAGTCGAGTTCGCGGAATCCCTCGCTCGAAATCGTGACGATCATCGGAAAGAGTCCTCGCACGAAGTCCGGTCCCCCGGTGCTGGGATCGTTGTCGCCCGCCTCATACATCGCCAATGCGCCTAGTTCGATGGCGCCGTCTTGGTCCAAATCGGTGTTGAAGCCGAGCCGCAAAGTGCCTTCGGCAAAGGGAGTACCCGAGCCGATGGTGGAGAAATCGAAACGTTCATAGCAGCCGCCAGCACCGTCGTATTCGAAGATTCGCCCAACCTGCGCCGCGCTATCCCAGCCCGCGAGCAATGGCAACACCATCAGCGGCGAGGTCAGGTTGTTGCGCTGGATGATCGGCGAGAGGTAGTTCGCTTTGCCCTCCAAAGTGAGTGCGGTGTCGGTCATCTTCTCGTAGTGCTCGAAGGAGAGTTGGGCCATTCGGATGAATTCAAAGCCTCGGGCGGCCGTGCCGGAGATGGCGATTGCGGTGTAGTGGTCGGCCGGTTCAATCTTTCTCACGTCGCGACTCGCGATGTAGTTGCCCGAAGCCTGCCTGTCCCCGACCATTACGACGCCGCCGTTGTAGCGAACGGCGATCACGGTTGTGGCGTGGGCCGACGGCACATTCGCACTTGACACCGGCGGCGTCAGACCGGACATCTGAGCGAAGTGGAAGAAAGAAGGCCCCGGATCATCCGAGGCGCTGAACAGCGGTAGACCCATCTACTCGCCGCCTTTTTGGACGTAGTTGCGAACGAACTCCTCGGCGTTCTCCTCGAGCACTTCGTCGATTTCATCGAGCAGATCATCGAGGTCGGCCTTCAACTGGTCGCCCTTCGTGGCGTCGACCGTCACCGGCGGCGCAGATTCGCTCGCTCGCTCAGTGCGCTGTTTTTGGATTCGCTCTTGTTCTGTCATACGTCTCTTCTACCTGTCTAGTGCTTCCAGAAGCGCTTGTGCCGTCGCACTCGTTTCTAGCAACTCTTCAGTCAGTTCTCGTGTACCCCTTAAAGGATCGAGCATCGGCACTCGTTGCAAGGGTCCTTCGCCCAGATCGAATACGACCGAATCCCAGTTGGCCGCCACGATCTCGTCGGGATATCGCGCCACGCACTGGCCCCGGAAATAGGCCCGGGTCTCATCGGGCGGATTGTGAACCGCTTCACGAACCTCGTCGTCGCTGTGCAGCGCACGTAGCCCCACTCGCTGGGCCAAGGACCGTTCGGGGCGCAGATCGTGGTACTGGAGGTCAATGGCCCGAAGACGCGCGTCGCCGTGAGGCAGTGAGTGCCGTTCCTGGAAGCCGCGAATGATACGGAGTTTGGCAACCCAGTCAATGCGGTCAGCTACGGAGTCGGGATTGTCACGCACCCCGTCAAGCATCTGGCGCCACTGGGCGAGCACCAACTGGACCTCGTCGGGCGGGGCCACGGCGTCGGCCCCTTTTCGCTCCACGTGGTCGTTGGCGACGTGCCAGAGCTCGTCTTGATAATCCCAGGCCGTGCGTTCGCGGTCGTCTTCGCAGAGCACCGCGTACTTGAGACTCGTATCGAGCGCGTACGCGCGAACCGCACCCACTGGTTGGCGCGGCATCGCCGGAAACATGCTCAGTCCGGAGTCTTCCAACGCCGCGAGGAGCAGAGCGGTCGAGCCGAGCTTGACGAACGTCGCGACCTGACTCATGTTGGCGTCGCCAATGATCACGTGTAGCCGGCGAAAGCGTTCGGCGTCGGCGTGCGGCTCGTCGCGGGTGTTGATGATCGGACGCTTCAATGTCGTCTCGAGTCCCACGACCTCTTCGAAGAATTCGGCTCGTGAACTCAGTTGGAAGAAGGGATCGTTCTCCAGTGCGGCTTCGGTCTCGGCACCGACTTTGCCTGCCCCCACGATGATCTGGCGCGAGACGAAGTGCGGCACCATGGCGCGCACGATGTGGTTGAACTCGATATCACGACTCACGAGATAGTTCTCGTGCGTACCGTAGGAATTGCCCTTGCCGTCTGAGTTGTTCTTGTACAGCGATATGGCTTGTGAGGTCTCGACCATTTCGTTGGCGACGGTGAGCGCGCGACGCATGACCTCTTCGCCGGCCGCGTCATAGAGCGTGGCCTGGAGTGGCGTGCGGCACTCGGGCGACGAATACTCAGGGTGCGCGTGATCGACGTACAGTCGCGCTCCGTTGGTGAGGACGGTGTTGGCCAGGTGTGTCTCAACGATGGGTGCGAACGAAGTCAGGTCAGGCAGGCCTCGCGCATCCATGTCGGGCGTTTCACCTTCGAAGTCCCAATTGATCCGGGTACGGCCCTCTTGGGCGTAGGCGTTGACGATGATGCTCGAGGCCACGATCTGATCGGAGTCAGGTCCTCCCGCGATGCCGTACTCTGTCTCGATCCCGAGGACCTTCGCGACGGACATCGTCCTACAGGTACTGGCCGGTACCGACGTGTTGAATCGAACGACCGCCGAGGACGTCGGTCTCTTCGCGGTTGACGAGCGTGCGGATGAAGATGATCCGTTCGCCCTTCTTTCCCGACACGCGTGCCCAGTCGTCCGGGTTCGTGGTATTCGGGAGGTCTTCGTTCTCGCGGTACTCCTGTCGAATGGATTCGATCAAGTCTTCGGCGCGCAGGCCACGACCCTTGTTGGCGATCTCTCGCTTCACGGCGAGCTTCTTCGCTCGACGAACGATGTTCTCGATCATCGCGCCGCTCGCGAAGTCCTTGAAGTACAGCACCTCTTTATCGCCACCTTGGTAGGTGACCTCGAGGAACCGATTCTCGTCGTGCACTCGGTACATGTCGGTGACGGTGTCTTCGATCATCACCTGGATAGCCTTGGCGCGGTCTCCCCCGCCGAGGTCGCGAATCGAACCTTCGTCGATCGGAAGATCGCCGTGGAGGTACCGCTGGAAGATCTGCGCCGCTGCTTCGGCGTCGGGTCGCTCGATCTTGATTTTCACGTCGAGACGTCCCGGGCGAAGGATCGCCGGGTCGATCAGGTCCTCGCGGTTGGTCGCGCCGATGACGATGACATCGCGCAGCGATTCGACCCCGTCGATCTCGGCCAGGAGCTGCGGGACGATCGTGGATTCCATGTCCGAACTAATGCCGGTCCCTCGGGTGCGAAAAAGCGAATCCATCTCGTCGAAGAAGATGATGACGGGCACGCCTTCTTCGGCCTTTTCTCGAGCGCGTTGGAAGACCACCCGGATTTGGCGTTCGGTCTCGCCGACGTATTTGTTGAGAAGTTCCGGCCCTTTGATGTTGAGGAAGTAGGACCGCACGTTGCGGTTGCCGGTGAGTTCGGCAACTTTTTGCGAGAGCGAGTTCGCGACCGCTTTGGCGATCAGTGTCTTGCCACATCCCGGAGGGCCGTAGAGCAAGATGCCCTTGGGCGCCGGCAGGTCGTAGTCGTTGAAGAGCGCTCGGTGCAGATACGGCAGCTCTACGGCGTCGGTGATGGCCTCGATCTGGGTGTCGAGTCCGCCGACGTCGGCGTAGGTGATGTCCGGGACCTCTTCGAGAATGAGCTCTTCGGCTTCCTGGCGGAGCAACTTCTCGACCAACAGATTCGATCGCATGTCCAAGAGCAAGGCGTCACCGCTGCGCAGTTTCACGTGCCGCAACGAGTCCGCGAGGTCCACCACTCGCTCTTCGTCGGCGCGCCCGTAGACGAGGACTCGGCGTTCGTCGAGCACCTCTTTCACGGTGACGACTTCTCCTTGGCCGTCGGACTCGCGCACGCCGATCACGGTGAAGGACTCATTCAACACGACCTCGTTGCCTCGGTCGATTTGGCCAGGGTCGAGTGCCGGGTGCAAGGCCACTCGCATCTTTCGGCCGGAGGCGAAGATGTCGACGGTGCCGTCGTCGTTGAAGTCGATGAAGGTGCCGTAGACCGCGGGTGGTTGGGTCAGCTTTTCGACTTCGTCACGCAGGGCCGCGATCTGATCACGTGTCTGTTGGATGGTGATGGTGAGCTTCTCGTTGTTTGATCGACTCTGGGCCAGGGCACCGCGAGCCTCGAGCAGTTTCTCTTCGAGCATCTCGATGCGTCGATTGGCCTGTTCGACGTCGCTCATCGTGGCGTCGCGCGGTGAACTGACGACGATCTGGTCGTCGTTCTCAGGAATGTCGTCACTCCCGAAAGGCGCGGAACGGTCCATATCGTCACCCTAGGTGAGTGCGGCACGACTTTGAAAGTCACCAGCATTAGGTGTCGCCCGCTAGAGTAACTAGACACATCGGACCACGGAGGGCCTATAAATGAAGGTTTGGATTGATCAGGACCTGTGCACCGGAGACGGTCTCTGCGAAGAGATCTGCCCCGACGTGTTCACCCTGCTCGACGACGGCCTGGCCTACGTGAAAGAGGGCGCCGACGTAAAGAGCGCACCGGGTGGCGCCGAAGGCATCGCCGCGGTACCCGCCGGTATGGAAGACGCCGTCACGGAGGCCTCCGAAGAGTGCCCCGGCGAGTGCATCTTCATCGAAAACGACTAGATACCCTCTACTCGCTTCACTAATCGGCGCGCGCTGGTGATGAAGCCCGTGTGCGCCACCATTCGGTGATCCGGCCGCACTGAACGACCGTCGATGTGCCAGGTTCGACGAAGGATTTCCACCGTCTCTTCGAGTCCGAAGGAGTGTTGACGAAGCGTCTCGCGCAGTAACTGTGTCTGGTTGATGGTCGGCAGATAGGACAGAAGGATTCCGCCCGGCCGAAGCGCTCCCTCGGCGTGCTTCACCACTTCCCACGGCTCGGGCATGTCCAAGATGATCCGGTCGAGGTCGGTTTCGTCAATGCCCATCGTCACGTCACGTATCTGAACGGCGTAACTGACGTCGTCGCCGAGCATGTCGTGCACGTTCTTCATCGCTTGGAGCGCGAAGTCCTCGCGGATCTCGTAGCCCGTGATCACGGCACCCGCGCGCAGCAAAGTCATCGAGAGGGCGCCTGAGCCGATCCCGGCTTCGAGTACCCGCATCCCCGGGCCGACGTCTGCCTGCATGAGGATGGCCCCGAGGTCCTTGGGGTAGATCACTTGGGCACCGCGCGGCATCTTCAAGACGACGTCGGAGAGTGTCGGACGAAGCGCGAGGAAGCTCCGCTCCGTGCTGCCGCGTATCAGCGAACCTTCAAGGGCACCGATTATGTCGTTGTGTTGGACGATGCCGGCGTGCGTATGGAACTCCGCCCCTTCGCGAAGCGTGATGAGGTAGTGGCGGTCTTTGGCATCGATGAGCATGACCCGCTCACCGAGTTTCAATACTGCGTTGTTCATTTGACGGTTTTTTTAGGCGAAGCTTTGCGAGCGGCCCTCGAATCGAGGAGTCGGAACAACACCAATCCACCCGCGAGCGAAAGCCACTTCAACGACTTCTTTTCCCACGCCTTGGCGACCGCGCTCGCCGTCAACAGACCGAAGACTCGTTTCAGAATCAAGAGCCGCGCCTCTTACGTACCTGATGACCTCGGTAGCGGCCCCAGACGTAGCCGGTCATGATGCCCCCGAAACCAGCGATCGACGTGGTCGAGTTCTTCGAGGGTGTCAACTCCTCGATCTCTTCTTTGGAGGGCAGCAACGCTCGAATCGACGCCTCCAGCTGGCGTCGGGTCGCTGTGTGCTCCCTCACTTGGAATCCTTCAGCCGACGCTTCGCCGTGCCGCTCACGATTCGCCACAGTGTCAACGCGATGATTATCCCGGCCAGAACCACCACGATCAGATACGGAATCCACGAGAGCGAGCCGTCCAAGACCTTGAACTGGTCTTGGAGGAATCGAAGAGCCCCGAAGAGTAAGAGGAAGTAGCCGAAACCCACGAGAAGGCTTCCAAGCGTTCCCCACGCTATGAAACGCCCCAAGTCCTTCAGTGGTTGAACCGTCTCTTCTTTGACGTATTTAAAGGCGAGATCCTTGATCTCGTCGAGGTCTCGTTGAATCGAGTCACCCCGCAACAACTTGCGCCAGGTCGCCTTTTTCACGTACTCAGCCTACTCACCACGTTCTTTGATCAAGTAAGTAGAACTCGCGGTTGCCACGAGATTTCCCTCCGCGTCCTCAACCCGCGCCTGCAAGAACGCCACGATCTTCCCGGGCTTCAAGACCTTCGCCGTGCAGGTGAGCACATCGCCGGTACGAGTCGGTCGAAGAAACGACGACTTCATCTCGGTATTGGCGACGTAGACCTTTCGGTCCTTCACCGTGAGTACCGCCGAAGCGCCCATCGCCGAATCCATCATCGCCGAGATGAATCCTCCCTGCACGATGCCGGCGGGATTGAGGAAACGTTCGTCTACGCGCATCCGCCACACGGTCGTGGCGTCGCTGCGCTTTTCCACGCACGTCAGGCCCAGTGTCAGATCGCAATTCGGCGGAATCTGAAGGACCATCGCCAAAGACTATCGGCGTCACCCACTCTTGCGAGGGGATGAATTATGTACTCTCGTACCCATGACCGACACTCTCTTTCCCGGCGCCACCGAACTCGAAGGCAAAGCCATCCGCGAGATCTCCGCGGTGTCGATGGACGCTCCGGCCGCCGCACACTCTGGACACAGCGGCACCGCCATGGCCCTCGCGCCCTTGGGTGTCGCCCTGTGGGGGCGCGTCATGCGACACGACCCCACGGATCCGGGTTGGAGCGACCGCGACCGATTCATCTTGAGCAACGGTCACTGCTGCATTTTGCAGTACGCGCTGGCCCACGAGTTCGGCTACGACCTGAGCGTGGACGACCTTCGCGCCTTTCGCCAGCCCCATTCGCGCACGCCGGGCCACCCCGAGCGAGGGGTCGCCCCGACGGTCGAAGTGACCACCGGACCTCTTGGACAGGGCATCGCCAACGGCGTGGGCATGGCGATCGCTGAGAGGATCCTGCGAAGCGATTTCGGCAGCGACCTCGTGAATCACCGCACGTGGGTGTTCGCCGGCGACGGATGCATGGAGGAAGGAATCAGTCACGAAGCGGCCTCGTTGGCCGGGTCGCTCGGACTCGATCACCTGACGATCTTCTACGACAACAACCACATCACCATCGATGGCGCGACGGAGCTCAACTTCCACGACGACACCGTGGAACGCTTCAGCGCGTACGGCTGGCAGGTCATCGACGTCGGCGAAAAGGCGAATGATCTCGACGCGCTCGAAGCGGCTATGCGACAAGCGATCGCCGAGACCGAGCGACCCACCTTGATCGTCGTTCGCTCGCACATTGCCTTTCCGTCCCCCGAGATGATGGATACGCGTGAGGCGCACGGTGACCCCTTCAAACCGGAGGTCATCACTGAAGCCAAGGCGATTCTCGGGGTGCCCGACGTGGCGTTCAACTTTGACCCCGCCTTGCCTCCACAGTTGCTCGACTCGATCAAGCACCAGCGCGACGAGCGGCTCGCTTGGGAATCTCGCGTTACCGCCGCGGGCGCGCAGGGCGCGAAACTCCTGGAACAGCTCGACAACAATGGCGCCGCCACGATCACCACCTGGGCCGAGCCGTACGAAGCCGGATCCAAGGCCGCCACGCGCAGAGCGATGCAGCGTGCGATGGACGCCTACGCCGTGCAGACACCGGGCATCACCGCCGGCTCGTCCGACCTCACCGACAACACGGGCATGAAGCTCTCGGCGCTTTCGGTGCAGAGTTCCATCAGTCCCGGCGGTCGACAGTTCCATTACGGCATCCGAGAGTTAGCCATGAGTGCCAATCTGACTGGACAGGCGTTTCACGGGGGCTTCCGGCCTCTGGGCTCTACCTTCTTCGTCTTCAGTGACTACGCCAGGCCGGCGGTGCGCCTGGCGTCGCTGAGCGGGGCCGGTGTGATGTTCGTCTACACCCACGACTCGGTCGGCGTGGGAGAAGACGGACCGACCCACGAGCCGGTCGAACAGCTGATGTCGCTTCGCGCGATGCCCCACATACACGTCGTGCGTCCCTCGGACGCGAACGAGACACTTGACCTCGTCGAAGAGTTCTTGACCGCGACCAGTCCCGTCACGACGGCCATGGTGCTCTCGCGTCAGGACGTCACCGTCTTCAACGATTCGGACGCGAAAGCATCGAAGGCTGGTGCACGCCGTGGTGGCTACGTCGTGCGCGAGAGCGACGCCGCGGTCTTCACGCTGGTTGGTACCGGCTCCGAGGTCCAGCACTGTGTGGCGGCGAACGATATTCTTGCCGCAGAAGGCATCGTCACCCGGGTCGTAGCCCTCCCGTGTTGGCGATGCTTCGACGCCCAGCCGAGTGCTTACCGAGATGAAGTGCTTCGTCGCAGCATTCCGTCGGTGTCGATGGAAGCCGGCGCGACCCTAGGGTGGACCAAGTACGTGGACCAAGCGCTCGGCATTGACTCCTTCGGGATGTCCGCCCCGGGAAGTTACGTCATGGACTATTTCAACATCAATGCCGCAACGATCGTGGCACACGTACACGAGGCCCTAGGAGACACACGATGACCAAGTTGGATGAACTCTTTGCGGACTACGGACAAAGCCCATGGATCGACAACATCCGGCGCGACTGGCTGAACGATGGCACCCTGGCCGCGATGGTCACCAAGGGAGTGCGCGGCGTGACGTCGAATCCATCCATCTTTGCCAAGACGCTTTCGACGTCGTCGGCCTATGACGACATGCTCGTGGGCAAGGGCGACATGGACGTCGAGGTTCTCTTCGAGGAGTTGGCCGTGCGCGACGTGCGCGACGCCTGTGACGTGTTGTCATCAGTACATACCTCGTCGGTGAACGCGTTCGTCGAGAAACAGCGTCGTTACTGCGACGGCTACGTCTCGCTGGAAGTGTCGCCGCGACTGGCGCGCGACACCGTGGCTTCGGTCACCGCCGCGAAACGACTGGCGGCCGAAGTTGGACGAAGGAACGTGATGATCAAGATTCCCGGTACCAAAGAAGGACTGCCGGCGATCACCGAGGTGCTCGGAGCGGGCATCAACGTGAACGTCACGTTGATCTTCTCTCTCGACCGTTACAACGACGTCATCACGGCCTGGATGGAGGGCTTGGAGCTCGCCCTCAAACGCCGAAGTGACGTGAGCACGATCGGCAGCGTCGCCTCATTCTTCGTCTCACGCGTCGACGTCGCGGTCGACGCGCTACTGCCTGAGGGGGATCCGCGTCGGGGCACGACGGCAAACGCTCAGGTGGCGGGTGCGTATCAACTGTTCAAGCGCCGAATGTCGAGCGACCGTGCCCGCGCGCTCTTCGACGCCGGGGCGCAGGTGCAACGGCCGCTGTGGGCGTCGACCTCGACCAAGAATCCCACCTACTTCGATCTGCTGTACGTCGATACGATCGTCGCCGACGAAACGGTGAACACGATGCCCGATACCACTCTGGAGGCGACGCTGGACCACGGTAATTTCTCGTCCTCGGAGCTGCGCAACGACGAGAGCATCGCCGAAGCCGCGGCCTTGTTGGACCAATTGCCACCGGACGTTTCGCTGGCGGCGGTGACCGAAAAGCTCGAAGTTGATGGCGTAAGTACCTTCGTCGCGTCCTACGAAGAACTCTTGGCGACGGTCAAGGAAAAGATGCAGTCCCGCGCCTAATTCGTCACCGCAGAACATCTCGCAGCACTACATCGAATCGGTTCAATTAATGGAGGACGCACCCTAGGATGTCCGCATGACAACGCGAGGAGCCGCTTCCTACACCGAACTTCTCGAAGCTCCGATAGATGAATTGGCGACCGCGGCCTTCGCAAAGGCCCGCTCGGCGCATGGCTACGTCGTCACGTACTCGCCCAAGGTCTTCATACCTCTCACCAAACTTTGTCGCGATCGTTGCGGCTACTGCACGTTCGCGCAGGCTCCCGCCCATGTGACCTCGCCCTACATGGGACTTGATGAGGTGATGGCGGTGGCCCAAGCGGGTCGCGACGCTGGCTGCACCGAGGCGCTGTTCACTTTGGGAGAACGACCCGAACTGCGTTATGACGAAGCGGCCCGCTGGCTGGCCGCGCGCGGCTATGAGTCCACGGTTGACTACGTCGCCAACGCTGCGCAAATGGTGCTCGAGAGCACGGGCCTGTTGCCACACGCCAACGCCGGTGCTCTCTACCGCCACGAGTTGGCGCAGCTTCGCACCGTCTCGGCGTCGCAGGGCATGATGATCGAAGCGTTGGCTGACCTTGCTGCGCACCGACTGGCTCCCGACAAGGACCCGCAGCGTCGCCTCGATACGCTTCGATTCGCGGGAGAGTTGCACATCCCCTTCACCACGGGCCTGCTCGTCGGCATCGGCGAGACGCGCGGTGAGCGAATCGCCACACTTCGAGCGGTCGCCTCGTCGCACGAGGAGTTCGGTCACGTCCAAGAGGTGATCATCCAGAACTTCTTGCCGAAGCCCCGGACCGCGATGGCCAACGAACCGGCCGCCAGTGACGAAGAGTTCCACTGGACTATCGCCGTGGCGCGACTGATGCTTCCGGACTCGATTCACCTTCAGGCGCCACCGAATCTGAGTGTCGACCCTACGAGGCTCCTTGACTTCGGCATTGACGACTTCGGTGGAATCTCGCCGGTCACGGCCGATCACGTCAACCCCGAACGCGCGTGGCCCGCGCTGGACGTGCTCGCCCGCGAATGCGACGCACGCGGGTTCAATCTGGAACCTCGACTCACCGTCTACCCCGAATTCGTCGGCACGAAAACCGGATTCCTCGACGAGAAGGTACGACCCTACGTTCTCGCTCACGCCGATTCGACGTTCCTGGCTCGAAACGACGTGTGGGCTTCGGGAACGGAGATCACACCGCCGGTGGCACCCACTTCGCTCTCGCGCACGAGCGCCGTGTCGTCACTGCTCGCCCGCTATGAGCCGGGATATGAATTCGACCGGGAAGAACTGACGACGCTCTTTCACGCCCGCGGCGCCGATTTCAACGCTGTCGTCGAACGCGCTGACGGTGTTCGACGAGAACTCGTCGGCGACGATGTCTCCTTCGTCATCAATCGCAACATCAACTACACGAACGTCTGCACCTTCAAATGCCGATTCTGCGCATTCTCCAAAGGCCCGCTGTCGCTGAACCTACGTGGCGACCCGTACTTGCTGACGTTGGATGAGATCAGTGAGCGCGTCCGTGAAGCCGAGGCCAAGGGAGCCACTGAGGTCTGCCTCCAGGGCGGCATCCATCCCAAGTTCGACGGCGACTATTACATCGACGTCGTCGCAGCAGTGAGGGCCGGTTCACCTCGGATCCATATTCACGCCTTCAGCGCGCTTGAGGTCTTCGAGGGTGCTCGACGATCTGAAGTCGATCTCGTGACGTATCTCACGCGTCTGAAGGACGCCGGACTGAAGACGTTGCCGGGCACCGCCGCCGAGATCTTGGATGACAACGTGCGCGCGGTGCTGTGCCCCGACAAGATCAACTCCGATCAGTGGCTAGAGGTGCACCGAGCGGCCCACAGCGTCGGTCTGCGCTCAAACATCACCATCATGTTCGGGGCCGTTGAAGGCGTCGACAGTTGGGCGACGCACCTACTTCGCACGCGTGAGCTGCAAAAGGAGACCGGCGGTTTCACCGAATTCGTTCCACTCCCCTTCGTGCACATGGCGACCCCGATTTTCTTGCAGGGCCGAGCGCGGCGTGGTCCGACGTTCCGTGAAGCGGTCCTCATGCACTCCGTGGCGAGGCTTCATTACGCCACCCTGATCGACAACATTCAGGTGAGTTGGGTGAAGATGGGCGTCGCCGGATCGCGCAGGATCCTGGAGGCGGGCGCCAACGACGTCGGTGGGACGTTGATGGACGAGAACATCTCGCGTGCCGCCGGAGCCAGTCACGGTCAAGAGATGGACGTCGAGACGTTGCGCGCGCTCGTCGAACCACTAGGGCGGCCCCTTATTCAACGCAGCACCCTGTATCAGACGTTGTAGCCGTGGACGAATTAATCGAAGGTTTCCTCGAAGAGTTGAGGCGTGACTCTTCTCTGAGTGACGACCGAATTGAAGTCCTTCGCACTCTCTTAGTTCGATTCGTCGAACTCGCCATGGTCGACCACGACGTCGGCGACTTACGAGTCGCGGTACAGGCGCTGAATGAGTTGACTGAAGCCTCAACACTCTTCTCGCAGTGGCGCGACGTGCCCAAACTGGCCATCCTCGGATCGGCTCGAACGAGCGAGGATCACCCGCTTTATGAATTAGCGCGCCAACTGGGTTCGACGATGGCCGAGCGAGGGTGGATGATCATCTCCGGTGCCGGACCCGGGATCATGGAGGCCTCAGCCAAAGGCGCCGGACGAAGTCACACGCTCGGTGTCAACATCGCCTTGCCATTTGAGCAGTTCGCGAACCCCTACATCGACGCCGACACGATGCTCGTGGCCATGAAGTACTTTTTCACCCGCAAGGTCGCCATGACGCGACCCGCGAACGCCTTCGCGATGTTCCCCGGCGGTCTCGGCACTTTGGACGAGACCTTTGAAGTGCTCACCCTCCTCCATACCGGCAAGACCTCGCCGGCGCCCGTGGTGTTGGTGGACACGCCCGACGGCAACTACTGGACGCAGTGGATGACGTTCGTCGATAACGCGGTCATTGCGGGTCACTACATCGACGCCAACGACATGTGCCTCGTTCGGATCTGTACGTCCATCGAAGACGCCGTGTTCGAGATCGAACACTTCTTCTCCAATTACGTGGGCTTTGAGATTCGCGGCGATCGCGGCGTGATCAAAGTCCGACGTCGACCGAACGATACGCAGCTCAAGGAGCTCGCGAACGTGGTGCCGCACTTTGCCCGCGACGCCGGATTCATGCTCGAAGACGAGACGACAATCTCCTTCGCCTTCGACGGGCGCAACTACGTGAACTTGCGGATGTTGATTAACCGAATCAACGAGTGGGACTAATCGTCGCTCGCCCCGCGTAGGAGCATCTCCGCTTTTTGGAGGCTCCTCCGGACTTTGGAAAGTCGTCGTTCGAGTTCTTTCGCCTCGTCGGCACCTTCGGATCTCATCTGAGCGCGCACCGAGTCGAAAATGGCGTCGGCGACGCGACTCTCCAGAGCACCGACTTCGTCGGCGAGGCCGTCGAATGATTCCATTACGACAGCGTCTCGTAGGGCAGTTCGTCTTCGGCGTACTGCGCACGCAGCACTTTCTTGTCGAACTTGCCGACGCTGGTCTTCGGAACCGTTTCGATGAAGGCCCAACGTTCGGGGATCCACCACTTGGCGACACGGGTGGCGAGGAAGTGTTGTAACTCTTCGGCGCTCGCTGACGCGCCAGGACGCAGGACCACGCAACAAAGTGGCCGTTCCTGCCAACGATCGTCAGGCACCGCGATGACGGCGGCTTCGAAGACCGCCGGGTGCGCCATCAAGGCACCTTCGAGTTCCACCGAACTGATCCACTCGCCGCCTGACTTGATGACGTCTTTCGAGCGGTCGCTGATGGTCATGAATCCTTCAGCGTCCATGGCACCGATGTCGCCGGTCCGCAGCCAATCATCGTGGAACCTGTCGGGGGCATCCACGCCGAAATACGACCCGGTGATCCACGGTCCGCGAATCTCAAACTCACCGACGGTCTTGCCATCGCGGGGCAGCACGTTGCCTTCTGCATCGGTCACACGGATTTCCACGCCGGCGACGACGCGTCCAGCCTTCACGCGGTAGTCGATTTGGAGGTCCTTTGGAATGCCGGACGGAGGAATGGAGACTGCGGCCAGCGGACTGGTCTCGGTCATCCCCCATCCTTGGATCATGTCGATGCCGAATCGGTCCCGGAAGGCTTCGATCATCACCCGGGGTACGGCCGCTCCTCCGGCGAGCACGCCACGCAAACTGGATAGATCGGCATCGGGGTTGTTCTCGGTCACGCGAAGGACGTCGTTCCAGATCGTCGGAACCCCCAGCGCGATAGTCGGTCGCAGCTCTTGGATCATTTTGACGATCGGTTCACCCTGCAAGAACATCTGCGGCATGATCAACTCGGTGCCGGCGAAAAAAGCCGTGAACGCAGCACCCCAGGCGTTGACGTGGAACATCGGCACGATCAACAGGCAACGATCGCGTTCACTGAGACCGATGGAGTTGGCCGTCGTCGAGGCCATCGAGTGCAACCAGGTCGATCGGTGCGAATAGACCACACCCTTGGGGTTGCCGGTGGTCCCGGAGGTGTAACACATGATGGCCGCGGATCGTTCGTCAAGGGTCGGCCATTCGAATCCGGCAGGTTCGGACGTCAACAACTCCTCGTAGTCGATCGTCTCACCGAGGAGACCGCTCTCGTCGTGACCGTGCACGATGATGTGCTTGACCGTGGGGATCTGATCGCGGACTTTGGCCAGGGCGGGCACAAGCGAACTGTCGACAATGATGACCGAGTCCTCGGCGTGGTTGATGATGAACGCCAGCTGATCGGGAAACAGCCGAATGTTGAGGGTATGCAAGACCGCACCCATGCACGGCGCGGCCACATAAATCTCCATGTGAGCCTGGTTGTTCCACATGAACGTGGCCACCCGGTCGCCGCGCTGCACACCGAGCTTGGTGAGCGCGGCCGCCAACTGCTCGGCGCGCTTGGAGACTTGATGGAACGTGGCTTCTTCCACGCCCTCGGGTGTGACGGTGAGCACTTTCTTCTCGGCGAACACATACTCACCGTGGCGGATGATCCCGCTGATGAGTAGCGGCGCGTCTTGCATCGTGCTTTGCACTAATCCCCCTCTTGAACCGTTGCGACGATGCTACAAACTTAAGGCGGCGAGTTGGGTGCTACCACGACAGGCTGTAGGGCTCGACCGGCGAGGGTAGAACGCTGGGCCGTCTCGACAAGAAGGAATCGATGGCCGCGGCGGCGCTGCGGCCTTCGGCAATGGCCCACACAATCAAACTCTGACCCCGCACGGCGTCACCGCAGGCGTAGACGGGCGCAGCTCCGTCAATTGACGTGACGCGCCACTCACTGTCGACGGAGAGCGTCGCTCGCGCGGTGACGTGGCGTTCCGAGGCGAGGCCGAGTCCGTCCAGTTCCGGGCCGACGAATCCGGCAGCGATCAGGACGAGATCGGCGGGCATACTCAGCGACTCACCGGTACCGTCGTCGCGAACCGCGATCTGGTCAACCGTTCCGTCGCCGCGGAATTCCAACGTCTCGGTCGAGAACCGACGTTCCCCGCCCTCGTCGTGGGCCGGGGACGACTTGAAGATTCTCGCCATCGTTGGCCACGGTTGATCGTCGGGACGTTCATCGGGGGGTCGATCGAGGATCTCGATTTGGACGACGCTTCGGGCACCCTGACGATGCACGGTGCCCAAGCAGTCGGCTCCGGTGTCGCCGCCGCCCAGGATCACGACGTGCTTATTCATGGCATCTATCAGGGTTGGTCGAGAATCGCGCACCGCTCGGTTCGCCGCCTCCAGGTACGTCATCGCTGGATACACGCCAACCAGATCCGCTCCCGGCACGGGGATGAGACGAGGCAGCGTGGAACCGAGAGCGAGCAGCACCGCGTCGAAATCGCGCTGCAGCGTCAAAAGTGGCATCGAGGTGTCACCAACGCAGACGTTGGTATGGAACGTGACGCCGGAGGCCTCGAGCACCGCGAGGCGACGGTCGAGCACCGATTTCTCGAGTTTGAATTCTGGAATCCCGTAGCGCAGGAGTCCCCCGATGGCGTCGCTGCGCTCGAAGACGTGCACTTCGTGACCGAGGCTCGCCAACTGCGCCGCGGCGGCGAGACCAGCAGGCCCCGAACCCACGACGGCAATACGGCGACCGGTTCGTACGTCAGTGTCATGAGCAACGTCGAAGCCCATCGCGAAGGCGTGTTCGGCCACCTCGTATTCGATTCGTTCGATGGTGACCGGACTATCCGAGATGCCCAGCACGCAGGCTGACTCGCATGGCGCCGGACAGAGCCGACCAGTGAACTCCGGGAAATTGTTGGTGTCGAACAGTTGGTTCGCGGCCTCTTCCCAATTGGAGCGATAGACCTCGTCGTTGAACGTGGGTATGCGATTGCCCAAAGGACAGCCCTGCATACAGAACGGAATCCCGCAGTCCATGCACCGCGCGCCTTGGATCGACACCTCCTCGTCGCTCTGAGGTTGATACACTTCTCGCCAGTCGCGAAGCCTGACGGGCACGGGCCGATGGCTCGGCCCTTGTCGCGGAAACTCGAGGAACCCCGTCGCCTTACCCACTGCGCATCTCGTCTCGTATGCGTTGATACTCCGAGGTCTCGATGCGAACGAAGTTCATTCGTTCGGTTCGCCATTCCTTCAAGATGTCGCCGCCTCGACGCGATCCCGTCTCGGCGACGAAGCGATGGAGTAGTTCACTGAGCCGTTGGTCGTCGTCGTACTCGAGCGGATCGATCTCATAGACACCAGCGCTGAGATGGTCATACACGCTCTGGCGAGGATCGTAAAGATAGAGCGTGCCACCTGACATTCCGGCAGCCAGGTTTCGCCCGACCGCGCCCAAAATGACGACCACGCCGCCCGTCATGTATTCACAGGCGTGGTCGCCGGTACCTTCCACGACGATCGTCGCACCGGAGTTGCGGACGCCGCAACGTTCGCCGACGACACCGCTGATGAAGATCTCACCGCTGGTGGCCCCGTAACCGATGACGTTGCCGGCGATGATGTTCTCTTCGCTGGCGAATGTGGCGTCGCGCGGTGGTCGGATGACGATTCGCCCACCGGACAGCCCCTTGCCGGCGTAGTCATTCGTGTCGCCCGAAAGCCGAAGCGTCATGCCGCGCGGCACGAAGGCGCCCAGACTCTGACCAGAGGAACCTTCGAGGTCGATTTCGATGAGGTCGTCTGGCAGGACTCGTTCGCCGAGTGAACGGGTGATGGCACTTCCGGTCAACGTGCCCACGGCCCGGTTCACGTTTCGAATGGCTGTCGAGAAGCGGTAGGGCTCGGTGCGCGACGCGGCGCTAACCGCATCGTGGAGGAATGTCCAGTCCAACGCGCCGTCAAGGCCGTGATCCTGTTTGACACTCTGATGGCGTTGATCAGGAGCAACGGTGACAAGGAGCGCCGACAGATCGAGATCACTGAGTTCGTCGTGGAATGAATCGATCGACAGTCTGGTGGCGTCGCCGATCACTTCGTCGAGGGTTCGCGCTCCCAACAGAGCGAGATACTCACGAACCTCTTGGGCGATGAACTCGAAGAAGTTCTCGACGAACTCAGGTTGCCCGGTGAAGCGTTCTCGGAGTCGAGGGTTCTGGGTAGCGATACCGACGGGGCACGTATCGAGATGACAGACCCGCATCATCACGCAACCTGACACCACCAACGGGGCCGTGGCGAATCCGAACTCTTCGGCGCCCAAGAGCGCAGCGATGATGACGTCGCGACCGGTCTTCAACTGTCCATCGACCTGGACCACGACGCGGCTGCGCAGCCCGTTGGCGGCCAACGTCTGGTGCGTTTCGGCCAAGCCGAGCTCCCACGGCGTGCCCGCGTGCTTGAGCGAAGTAAGCGGAGCCGCTCCCGTCCCACCGTCGTGGCCCGAGATGAGTATGACGTCGGCGTGCGCTTTGGCAACGCCGGCGGCGATGGTCCCGACGCCTTGTTCGCTGACGAGCTTCACGTGGATACGAGCTTGGTCGTTCGCGTTCTTGAGGTCGTAGATGAGTTGGGCCAAGTCCTCGATCGAATAGATGTCGTGATGCGGAGGCGGTGATATCAGTCCCACGCCCGGTGTCGAATGTCGGGTCTTGGCGATCCAGGGATAGACCTTCGTTCCCGGTAGTTGGCCACCTTCGCCGGGTTTGGCCCCCTGGGCCATCTTGATCTGAATGTCGTCGGCGTTGACCAAGAATCGACTGGTAACACCAAAGCGGCCCGAGGCGACCTGCTTGATGGCCGATCTGCGGTTCCACTGAGGGTCCGAGGTGTCGAATCGGTCATCGTCTTCGCCACCTTCGCCGGTATTGGATTTGGCCCCTAGACGGTTCATGGCGATGGCGAGGGTGCTGTGCGCTTCTTCAGAGATCGATCCATACGACATGGCACCGGTGCTGAAGCGCTTGATGATCGAGGCAGTGCTTTCCACTTCGTCGAGGGGTAAGGGTGACGCACTCGGCACGAGGTTCATGAGACCACGCAGCGTCACCAGCGCGTTCGATTGGTCGTCCACCAACGACGTGTACTCCTTGAAGATATCGAAGCGCTTCGCGCGGGTGGCGTGTTGGAGCTTCTGCACCGTGCGCGGATTGAACAGATGGATCTCGCCGTCGCGGCGCCATTGATACTCACCGTTATTGCGCAGTTCGACACGCTCGCCCACCACCGGTTCGTACGCGCTGGCGTGCAGTGCGAGCACACTACGCGCGATGTGCTCGAGCGTGACGCCTCCGAGGCGTGACGTGAAGCCGGGGAAGTAACGCGCCAACACCGACTCCGATATCCCCACGGCCTCGAAGAGTTGCGAGCCGACGTAACTCGCCACGGTGCTCACGCCCATCTTGGACATCGTCTTTACGACACCCTTGTTGAGCCCCTTCCCGTACTGATAACGCGCCTCGAATGAACTGAGTCCCGCGAGTTCGCCCGAGTCGACCAGAGCATCAATGGACTCGTAGGCCAGGTACGGACACACGGCCGATGCGCCGAATCCAAGCAACAGCGCGACGTGATGGACCTCGCGGACGTCGCCGGATTCCATGATCAGTGCGGCGCTCGTTCGCAGGTGTTCGTCGACGAGACGGTGGTGCACCGCAGAGGCCAGGAGCAGGCTCGGTATCGCCGCGAGTTCGGGGGTGGTATTGCGGTCCGAAAGGATGATGATGTTGGTCTCGCCTCGAACCTCGTCGACGACTGTGTCGCACAACTGGTCGATTGCTGACGCGAGTCGTTCAGCATCGGTGCCCACGCCGTGGGCTTCAAAGAGTCCGTCGATGACCACGGTGGCGAATCCACCCATGTTCTCGAACTCCTCGATGTAGCGAATCTTGGCGAGCTCGTCAATACTCAGAATTGGTGACGGCAGCACTATCTGATGGCAGTGATTCGCGGTCTCGGTGAGAAGGTTGTCCTCTCCCCCGATCGTCACCCGCGTAGAAGTGACCAGTTCTTCACGGATTGCGTCTAAGGGCGGATTCGTGACCTGGGCGAAGAGTTGCGTGAAGTAGTCAAAAAGTGGTCGCGGAAGCTTCGAGAGTGTCGGGACGGTCGAGTCAGAGCCCATCGACCCGATCGGTTCTTCGCTCACTTGGGCCATGGGTCGGATGATGAGGCGAAGGTCCTCTTCGCTGTAACCGAAGTTCTTCTGCTGGCGGACAATGGAGGCGTGATTCGGCGTCAGCATTGTCGGGGCGTCGATCTCATCCAATGAGCGCTGTTGTTCGCGAAGCCACTCGCCGTAAGGAGCACGCTCCCCAAGAGCGGACTTCAACTCCTCGTCGTCGATAATTCGTCCCTGCTCGATGTCGACCAGGAAGACTCGTCCCGGTTGGAGTCGGCCCTTGCGCTCGATATTGGCGGGATCGACTGGTAGGACTCCTACTTCGCTCGCGAAGATGACCCGACGGTCTTTCGTCACCCAGTACCGCGCCGGACGTAGACCGTTGCGGTCGAGCACAGCGCCGACGATCTTCCCGTCACAGAAAGTCACGGACGCCGGGCCGTCCCACGGCTCCATGAGTCCGGCGTGGTAGCGGTAAAAGTCGCGACGGGACTCGCTCATGAAGGTCGAGCGTTCCCAGGCCTCGGGAATCATCATCAAGACTGCGTGCGGCAGTGACCGACCGGCTTGCACCAAGAGCTCGACCACTTCATCGAAACTTGCCGAATCACTCAGACCCGTCGTGATGAGCGGCGTCAGCTCGGCGATCGGTAACGGCAACACGTCGCTTTCCAAGGTTGACTCGCGCGCGGTCATCCAGTTGCGGTTGCCTCGCACGGTATTGATCTCACCGTTGTGAGCGATGTAGCGGAACGGTTGGGCGAGGTCCCAGCGAGGTAAGACGTTGGTCGAGAATCGACTGTGCACGACGGCGATCGCAGTCGTGAGTCGCTCGTCGCGCAAGTCATCGAAATAGTGACGCAGTTGCGGCGCGGTCAACATGCCCTTGTAGATGAGGACGTGCGGCGAGCAGGACGAGGCATACACGTCGATGGTGTGCTCGATGACTTTACGAGCGCAGTAAAGAGCGCGTTCGAGGTGGGGCGCAGGGCTGAGCTCGCTGCACCCGATGAGTTGTTGCACGAACTGCGGTTCTGATGCGAGCGACGTGGGTCCGAGCACGGTCGAATCGACCGGTACTTCGCGCCAACCAAGACTCGTCAGACCTACACGTGCGAGGACGTCATCAATCGTTTTACGAACCGCCACTATGTCGGAATCCTTGGGCACCATCCAGTGCGCGATGCCATACTCCCCCGCTGGCGGCACGACGTCGCCAAAGACGACGCGCACGAAGGCATCGGGCATCTGGAGGAGAACTCCGGCGCCGTCGCCCGAATCGACATCGGAACCTGAGGCGCCGCGATGTTCCAGGTTTTCCAGAATCGTGAGGGCGTCGAGAATCGTGGCGTTGGTTGCCGTGGCGTTTAGATCCGCGACCATGCCGACGCCGCAGGCGTCGTGTTCGAAAGAGGGGTCGTAGAGAGTCTTTGTCATAGCGTTTCCAAAGGGGCAACGCTGACCCGACACAATCATACCGAAAAGGTTCTTGAACCTTCGACCTACGCTGTTCACGTGAAGACGACGAAACACGCGCTCATAGTGGGCGGCGGCGTGATCGGACTCACGAGCGCGTTTCAATTGGCTCGCGCAGGCTGGCGGGTCACGGTTTTTGATCCGGCACCAGGTCGTGGGGCCACCTGGGCGGCAGCTGGCATGATCGCGCCCATCGCGGAGATCGGACCCGGTGAAAAGGCGAACTACGAATTGCAGCGAGGTGCGCTCCACGCGTGGCACGCTTTCGCGGACGATCTTCGTGCGACGACTCGAAAGGATCTCGTGATTACCGAGACGGGCACGCTGCTACTCGGTTGGGACGGAAGCGACCGCCGACTGGTCGACCAGTTCTCCCTGGTCGCGAGCGAACTTGGCGTAGAGCCACGACGCGTGTCGCGCAGCGAAGAACCGGCGATGTTTGACGGCGTGTCACCACGAATCCCCGATGGATTATTGGTCGGTGGCGATGCGTGGCTCGACCCTGACCAAGTCGTCGAATTCGTCCGCGAAGCTAACAGAACACTTGACGTTTCGTTCATTAACGAAGCCGTGATCAACGTGTGCGGCGACGCCGGCGGTGTGAAGGCAACGACGGCGTCCGGTGAGTTCGCCGGCGATATCGGCATCATGGCGACCGGTGCGTATCCGATGCCGTCGGGAGCGACGACCTCCGGCAATCATTCGATTCGGCCGATTCACGGCATCACCGTTCGCGTACGCGGCATTGACCGAAGCTCGCAACCCATGATCCGCTCATTCGTGAGGGGCGCCACGTTCTACATGGTGAGCCGCCCCGGCGGCTACAACGTCTTGGGGGCGTCGTCGGAAGAACGAAGCGAGACCGGTGCTCACGTAGGCGAGGTGCAACGTCTCCTGCGTGACGCCCTCGATGTCGTACCGGCGTTGGAGACCGCGGCGATCCTCGAGGTCCGTGAAGGCAATCGACCTGCAAGCGATGACCTGCGTCCATTCTTCGAAGTGCTGAGCGGCGGACGGTGGGCGTGGTCGTCCGGTCATTTCCGTCACGGTGTGACGCTCGCGCCAATCGCCGCGCGAGAAGCGGTCCGATTCGCAGAGAGTGTCAAGTGATACGCGTCAACGGTGAGCATCAGTCATTTGTCGCAGAGTCCGTCGAAGAGCTGCTTCGCCGCCTCTCGATTGAACCCCGAGGCGTGGCAGTGGCGATTGACGGTGAAATCGTGCGCCGTGCTGATTGGAGCGAGACGCTGATTGCCGACGGCAGTGCGATTGAGATTGTCACCGCCGTAGCCGGTGGATGAGAGAGAAGGTCATTGATGGCGGTTGACGAATTGATTCAGGCGCTCGACGAGCGCATACTCGACGCGATTCGAGCCAAAGCGACAGGCGAGACCATCGCCTTCTTGTGCGAGGCTCGAGCGTGGTTGACGCATCCCGATCAATCCCACGGTGCGCATTCGCCAACGGGTTGACGAAATCCCAGCGACTACGATTGTTCGTTCACGGGCTGTGGCTTAGTTTGGTCTAGAGCGCTCGGCTGGGGGCCGAGAGATCGGGAGTTCGAATCTCCCCAGCCCGACCATGGAACAGATTTGGTTCATTACCGGCTCCTCTCGTGGGTTGGGACGAGCCATCGCCCGAGCCGCCCTCGACGCCGGCGACTCCGTCGCCGCCACCGCCCGACAACCAGCCCAGCTTGATGATCTTGTCGCCGAGTACGGCGAACGTGTCCTCCCGATCGAGCTCGATGTCACCGACGCCCAAGGCGCGCGTGGAGCGATCGAAGAAGCTCGTCGACACTTCGGCCGGTTGGACGTCATCGTGAACAACGCCGGCTACGCGAACGTGGCACCAATCGAGACCACCGACGACAGTGACTTCCGCATCCAGTTCGAGACCAACTTCTGGGGCGTCTACAACGTGTCGAAGTCTGTGATCCCGGTCTTTCGCGACCAAATGGGTGGACTCATTATTCAAATCTCTTCGGTCGGCGGACGCGTCGGCGGCTCGCCGGGGATCGCCTCGTACCAAGCAGCCAAGTTCGCGATTGACGGTTTCAGCAGGGTGTTGAGGGCCGAGACCGCACCATTCGGTGTCAAGGTCATGGTTGTTGAACCCAGTGGGTTCCGCACTGACTGGGCCGGTTCGTCAATGACGATCCGCGACGTACCCGAGGCCTACGCTGCCACGGTCGGCGCCATGAATAGCCGGGTGCGCCAAAACAAGGACGGACCCGCTGGCGATCCAACCCGCGCCGCCGAGATCCTCGTACGCGTTGCCAAACGGCGGGACATCCCTGAGCACCTGCCCCTCGGGGTCTTCGCCGCCGAAGGATCGATCCTCCTCGACGATCGCCTGCTCGCCGAGGACCGGCGTTGGAGGGAGGTCAGCCGCTCGGCCGACTTCGGCGAGCCGTACCCAGTGGAGCTCCCGGCCGACACACCGAGTTAGGCACTCACGGCGGCTTTCAAAGAGTGCTGTCGGTTCTGTCTGGACCGAGACCCTCCAGAAATTGCGCCGTCTCGTGGGGTGTCTTCAACACGATGACCTTCGCGGCACCGTCGGTTTCTGCGATCGCGACATCCAGACGAGGACGGCTGTTCTGCTGGTACTGCCAAACCCACTTCAGGAATCTGAAGTCGAGTCGCTCCGGACACTCAGGTGCCTGGACGGACCGTCCGTGATTCGCGATAGTCCTGCGTAGGACGCGTGAGAGACACCTCCATCGTGAAGGTGCGAGCACAATGATCGTGTCCGCTCTTCGAAAACGGACATCGAACGTTCCCGAGTAGTTCCCATCCGCTATCCATTCGTTAGCGGTAAGTCGCGCGTCCTGGACCATTCGCCATTCGTCGCTGGGCGTCTCAACCCATCCCGGCTTCCAATAAAGGTGGTCGAGGTGCACAACCGGGAGTCCCGTGCGACGTGCGAGTTCGCGGGCGAACGTGGTCTTGCCAGCTCCTCCCGACCCGACTACTGCGACACGCCTCACAGTTCCAATGTTTGCACGGGGTCCTTATGGCAACTTGAACATGAATTCAAAGGTTTGTTGCTGGTTATGTGCCATCGACCGCGGCGAGCATTCTCGATTGAATCGAGGCAAGTTCGATGGGATCCGCACGCAGAGCATTCCAAGGGACAATCACATTGTCGCCATTCCACCTCGGGACGAGGTGAAGGTGTACATGGAAGACCGATTGACCGCCCGCGTGCTCGTTCGTTTGTTTCAACGTCATTCCATCGGGTTGAAAGGCACGGTGGATTATTCGGGCCACGAATGTTGCACTGGTCATCAGTGCGCCAGCGTTCACTGGATCGATGTCCAGGAGAGTTCGCGAATGAACTCGAGGAACGACCAACGTGTGCCCTTCGGCCGCAGGTTGTCGGTCAAGGAAAGCGATGGAGTTCGCGTCTTCGTACACCACGTAGGCGGGATCCGAACCGTGAACGATACGGCAGAACAAACATGATTCGTCAGTGCGCATCGTCACAAGTATTGCAGCCGGTTATTACTTGAAGACCCTGGGTTGCGAGAGCTTCAATCGCCAAGTGTTTTCCGAATACGCCACGCCCACTGGAGGAGCCCCAATCCGATCAACAGCACCACTGCACCCAGGACTGTATAGAGGCTGCGACCACTCATAAATGATCCGTGAACGACGTTTGTTCCTTGGAGAATCCACACGACGCCGGTGAGGCTGAATATCAAGCCCACGATTCCGCGAACCCACATAGCTGACTCCCGTCTTTGGATAGCCAAGCGGCCTTTCAAATGCCATGCGAATACTAACGAGCCGTCGAAAAGGAACGACTTCCATCAACTGGTGAAAACCTTCGCTCCGGTAGAATCGTCTGATTGAGGTCGGTCTGGACGGCTGGCGTTCGCCTCGTCATCAGGGACGTAAGCGAAAGGGTAGTGCCGAGAGAGGGTGATTCCGGCCGATGGTCGGACACAGTATGGACAAGAAGGATCCCTTCGTCTTACGCCACCTCGCTGACGTACAACCCGAACTGTGGTGGCTCGATTCCGATCCCTTAGAGCCGGCGCCGCACTCGGCGCTCATCGGCGACATCGGCGCTGACCTCTGCGTGGTGGGCGCCGGCTACACGGGACTGTGGACCGCATTGCTCGCGAAAGAACGCGACCCCGAGCGCGAAGTGGTCGTCGTTGAACAGTATGAAACGGGCGCGGGCGCATCGGGACGCAACGGAGGCTTCTGCTCCGCGTCGCTCACTCACGGCTACCTGAACGGTGTTCGTCGTTTCCCCGATGAGATGGAGTTGATCCAGCGACTCGGGCGAGAGAACCTCGACGAGATCGAAGCGACGATCGCTCGTTACGGCATCGAGTGCGATTTCGAACGCACCGGGGAACTCCAGGTCGCCGTCGCACCCTGGCAGTTCAAAGGGATGGCCGATCAGGCCGAACGCCGCAACGCCATGGGCGACAGCGTCGAGGTACTGAGTCAAGAAGAGATTCAAGCAAGGGTTCACTCCCCCTCGTACGTGGGCGCGCTCTTCGATCACGACGGCACGGCACTGGTGGACCCGGCGAGATTGGTGTGGGGACTCGAGCGAGTGTGCATCTCGCTCGGGGTGAAGATCTTCGAGAACTCGAAAGTCGAATGGCTGGAAGATCTGCACGACGCCGTGCGCGTGCACACTCCCTACGGCGCGGTGACTGCCGCACGAGTGGCCCTCGGCACCAACGTATTCCCTTCGCTCCTGAAGAAGACTCGCAAATACATCGTGCCGGTCTACGACTACGTCATGGTGACCGAGCCGCTTTCCGAATCGCAGATGGAGAGCATCGGCTGGTCGGGTCGCGAGGGTATCGCTGACTCGGGCAATCAGTTTCACTACTACCGACTCACCAGTGACAACAGCATCCTCTGGGGCGGCTACGACACCGTCTACAACTTCCGTGGAAAGGTGCGCCGCGAGTACGAGTTCAACTCCGAGACCTACGCGACCCTCGCCGGACACTTCTTGAAGACGTTCCCGCAGTTGGCCGGGATCAAGTTCACCCACGCCTGGGGCGGAGCCATTGACACCTGCACGAGATTCTCACCGTTCTGGGGAACCTCGCACGAGAACAAAGTCGCCTACGTCCTCGGCTACACCGGGCTCGGGGTCGCGTCCGCCAGATTTGGAGCGGCCACCATGCTCGATCTCCTCGATGGGCACGAGACTGACCGCACCCGCTTGACAATGGTCCGAAAGCGTCCGATGCCGTTCCCGCCGGAGCCGTTTAAGTGGGTGTTCATTCGAATTACTCAGTCTGCTATCAAGTACGCCGACCTACACGAAGGCCGTCGCAATCTCTGGCTGAAGCTGACCGATCTCTTCGGTCTCGGCTTCGACTCGTAATGCACCGAGACCAAAGAGAGGGACCTTCGATCAACTGGTAATCCGGTAGATGACCGTGACCTGCACGTTGACCGGCTGAGTGCCAGTTTGAAACGGCACCGCGGATTTGAACGAGGCGCTCGGCACCGCTTCCGGATAGTAAACCCCGGAGTTCTGGTTCTCGTTATCAGTGATCTTCACAATGCCCGTTACCTGCGCGTCACCGGCCTTGGCGAGTTCTCCCGCGGCGAGGCGAGCGTTATCCATCGCCCGAACGCGAGCGGCGCGCAGTAGCGCCGAGTCGTTGGTGATCGTGAAGGACACGCCATTCAACTGGATGCCATTGCCCGCGGCTGACGCGGCGGCGTCAACGGCGGCGCCAGCACGTTTCACGTTGTGCATAGTTACGTTCAACGTGTCTTGAACGGTGAATCCGGTCACGACGCCTTGATTGTTGGTGTTGTCATAGATGTTGAGTCCGGATGTTTGCATCTCCCGCTTCGTGACGCCGTTGCGTTCGAGGGCGTGCTCCAACGCTGTCATTCTGGTGTTGTTGTTATTGAGAGCCGTCACGGCGGACGGTTCAACGGTCTGAACGCCGATTTGGAAATTGATCGTGTCCGGCACACCGTGAACCGTCCCGGATCCTGTCACCGTGATGGTTGACGTGGCACCGGCCTTTGAATGACCAAGCACTACGCCGACGAATCCGACGCAGACGACGACCAATGCCGTGACCATTGTCAATATCCATCCCATTAGGCGAGGTCGACGTCCGTGGCGGTGTTCTCGCTGATGATCGTGGTTATGTTCCTTGGACGCGCCGTCCATCTCGTCATTCATGTCTTCTCCTCCGTCGTGGGCTCTTACGCAGCGAACCTTGATTCGACTGGCGAATTTGCCTTCACCGACTACTTGTCACGTCCAACTCGAAACTTTCATGTCGAAAAGTGAGTCGGAGCTGGTGGTGAGATACGGGACGATTACGTGGCGCGTCGGTACACGACAATCCATCGGTATTCGACCGCTGGCAAGCGTCGACGTCAGATCGATCTCTGCCGCGATTCAGTGCAAAGGCTGTGGAGTCAGTCAGTCCTCTGAGTCGGCGTGCGAATCCATCAGCCCGGCGATCATGTTGACGACCGTCGGGTCGGTCAATGTCGTCACGTCGCCCAGCGAACGATTCTCCGCCACGTCACGCAACAACCGGCGCATGATCTTGCCGGAACGGGTCTTGGGCAACTCCGGCGTCAAGATGATCTGTCGCGGTTTGGCGATCGGACCGATGACCTTGGCGACGTGATTACGCAGTTCCTCGACGATCACGGTCTGATCCTGCGACGCGTCTTCGGCCGACATCTTCAATGTGACGAATGCCACGATGGCCTGTCCGGTCGTTTCGTCCGACGCTCCCACCACCGCGGCCTCGGCCACCGCCGGGTGTCCGACCAAGGCGTGCTCTACCTCGGTCGTCGAAAGTCGATGACCAGAGATGTTCATGACGTCATCGATGCGTCCGAGCAACCAGAAGTCGCCGGCGTCATCGAACTTGGCCCCGTCACCGGCGAAGTACTTGCCGGGGAAACGACTCCAGTACGTCTGCTTGAAGCGCTCCGGGTCGCCGTAGATTCCCCGCGTCATGCCGGGCCATGGGGCGGTGATGACCAGGTAGCCACCTTCGCCTTTGCCTACCGAGTTACCTTCGTTGTCCACGATGTCCGCGCTGATGCCCGGAAACGGCGTCATCGCAGCTCCCGGCTTCGTGGCCGTGATGCCCGGCAGCGGCGTGATCATGATGCCACCGGTTTCGGTCTGCCACCAGGTGTCGACGATGGGACACCTGTCGCCGCCGACGTTCTTGCGGTACCAGATCCACGCCTCGGGGTTGATCGGTTCACCGACCGTGCCGAGCAGACGAAGACTCGAAAGGTCGTGGCCCTGTGGCCATTCGTCACCCCACTTCATGAGGGTGCGAATGGTCGTCGGTGCGGTATAGAGAGTGGTCACCTTCTTCTCGGCGATGATCCTCCACCAACGGTCCTTGCCACCGGAGTCCGGTAATCCTTCGTACATGACCTGGGTCGCGCCGTTGATCAGTGGTCCGTAGACGATGTAACTGTGTCCGGTGATCCAACCGATGTCCGCCGCCGTCCAGCAGATGTCGCTCTCCGGCTTCACGTCGAAGATCAGGCGATGCGTGGCGGACACGTGCGTGAGGTAGCCGCCGGTGGTGTGGAATATGCCCTTCGGCTTCGCCGTGGTGCCCGAGGTGTACATGATGAACATGGTCTGCTCGGCAGGAAACGACTTGCACGTGTGCTGATCGTCCTGGCGATCCACGACATCGTGCCACCAGTGGTCGCGTCCCTCGGTCCAGTTGACCTCGCCGCCGGTTCGTCGCACGACCAGCACCGCTTTTACGTTGGGACAGGACTCCAGTGCTTCGTCGACCGCTGGCTTTAGTGGACTCGGAGCGCCACGACGGAAGGCTCCATCAGCTGTGACCACGTACTGACAGTCCGAGTCCAGGATCCGACTCGAGAGCGCTTCGGCGGAGAATCCCGCGAACACGACGGAGTGGATGGCGCCGAGGCGCACGATCGCCAGCATGGTGATGACCGCTTCAGGAATCATGGGCATATAGACCGCGACGCGGTCGCCCTCTTTCACCCCGAGTTCGGTGAGCGCGTTCGCGGCTTGCGCGACGAACTTCTGGAGCTCGGCGTACGTGATGGTGCGACCTTCGCCGTCAGCGTCGCCGACCCAGTGGTACGCGACTTTGTCCCCTCTGCCGGCCTCGACGTGACGGTCGACGCACGTGTAGGAAGCGTTGATCGTACCGTCGCTGAACCATTTGGCGAAGGGCAGGTCCCACTCGAGGTTCTTCGTCGGAGGCGTCGTCCAAGCCAGACGGTCGGCCTGGGTGCGCCACCAGGCGACCGGATCGGCTGCCGCGTCAGCATAGATAGAAGGTTGCGCGTTGGCCTGCTTGGCGAACTCCGCCGACGGGGGGAAACTGCGGGTCTCTTCCAGCCACGCTTCGAGCTTTGCTTCTGTCATGTTCTTCCCTTGCTCCGTTGATGTAGATACGTCGAACAAATGAACTATGCGGTCGGCATTCCGACTGAAGCCGAGAGTAGTTCTCTATCGGCCCAGAATGCCAACAGCGCCCGAGCCTGATGGCAAGGGCGCTGTTGGCGGTTGGGTCCGGTGGCAAGCCACCAGTGACACTGAGGTTAGCTCAAAGGACCGACCGGTAGTACAACCTTCCCGTGAGTTTCGTTGATCACTCCAGCTGCGGACGCGTACCAAGCGAGAGCGGCTGTGGCAATGCCCAGCCATCCGCCGATTTTGGTCATGTCGGTGTGACCTCCACCCCACGCTCCGATGGTCAGGAACAAGAAGGCCAACGTCAGGGCGATGAAGACCAACAAAACCGCGACGTTCGTCTTCATCGCAGCGATCGTCATGTAGGCCGTGAAGAGTATCCAGGGCAAGAGGTATATGCCCAAGGCACCCTTGACAGCGAGTCCGCCCTGGAAGTTGATGAAGAAGTACACACCAATCCAGAACGCACCATATGACGTGAACGCCAAAGCGCCAAAAGTGTTCTTTCGTACGAATTCCCACATACCGGCCGCGAATTGTGCGACACCACCGTAAATGAATGCCAAAGAAACGGCACCACTGATAGCTGCGCTACCTGCTGCGCCGAACTTGAATAGTCCAACGTTGAAGAGGCTCAGCAAAAAGGTGGTCATAGCGAAACCGGCGAGTCCTAACGGACCGGGGTCCGCAACTCTGTGTTCCATGTAATTCCTCCCACATAGGATTAATGCCACCGCCGTCATGACGGCTAATGCGATTAAACATCACATAAATGCGGGTATGCGGGATTGAAGCCGGACATCTTCGTGAAGACGTTCACAAAAGGAAGTCGGAGACCCGAGATTCCCTTTTAGTTACTGATGTTTGTCGACGTCGACTTTTTAGATTGAATATCTAGTTAGTGGACTAACCGTCGATGGCCTTTCGAAAATCACCGACAAATTTCTCAATCGTCGACGCGTCGCTCCCGTCGAGAATGCTCTGCACAAGGGCAGATCCGACGATGACCCCGTCGCTCGTATGAGCGGCTTCTCTGGCTTGATCCGGGGTAGCTATGCCAATCCCGATGAGCGCTGGCACGTCACTGGTGCGACGAATCGACCGCACTACCCGCTCGCCGTCCCCTCCCCCGTCGGACTTGCCCGTTACGGCCATGCGAGCCGACGCGTAGGCGAAGCCCTGGGTGCGAGCTGCAAGTCGATCGACACGCTCCGGTGGGGTTGAGGGAGCGACCAGGAGCACCGTCGCGACGTCGGCGACGTCGCACGCCGCGGTCCACTCATCGGTCTCTTCGAGGGACAGATCAGGGATGATCGCACCTCGGATTCCGTTCGAGGCGAACTTGCCGGCTGCGCGTTCGAGTCCGTAGTGCAAGACGATGTTGTAATAGGTCATCGCGATGATTGGCACCGTTACGTCGAGTCGGCTGAGGTCATCACAGATCGAGTCCAACGTCGTAGCTCGTGCGAGGGCTTGCAGCGCGGCTTCTTGGATCACCGGACCGTCCATCATCGGATCAGAAAACGGAATACCAATCTCGACAGCGTCGGCCCCGGCCAATACGGCGGCCGCCACATGATCGGTCCAGTTCTCGGTGAGCCCACCCATGAAATACGGCACCAGTAGTTTTCGACCGGAATCTCGAATCGCACGAAGTTCGCGTTCAAGGCTCTTCATGACTCGCCACGAAGAATGGCTTGCACCTGGGCGACGTCTTTGTCGCCTCGACCCGAGAGATTGAGTAGCACGGTCGATCCCGTGGGAATCGAGTTACCCGCCTCCTGTACCAGCCAGGCCACGGCGTGCGCCGTCTCGAGCGCTGGAATGATGCCTTCTTTCTCGCTCAGTAGTTGCAGCGCGGCGATCACATCGTCGTCGCCGATGGCGTAGTACTCGGCGCGACCGATGTCAGCCAGGTGCGCGTGTTCTGGCCCGATACCTGGATAGTCAAGGCCGGCCGAAATGGAATGGGCCTCTTCGATCTGCCCGAACTCGTCCTGCATCAACAACGAACGCATTCCGTGCAACACCCCTGGCGACCCGATTCCTACCGCCGATCCACCAGCGGCCTCGATCCCCACGAGTCGCGACTCTGAGTTGGCGAATCCCGCGAAGATTCCGGCGGCGTTCGATCCCCCACCCACGCACGCCACGACCAGATCAGGAGACGCAACGTCCAATTCAGTCAGCTGCTCGGACGCTTCTTTGCCGATGATTCTCTGAAATTCGCGCACCATCCACGGAAAGGGATGTGGACCCATCACCGAACCGATGCAGTAATGCGTATCGGCGACGCACGTGACCCATTCGCGCATCGCTTCATTGACGGCGTCTTTCAAGGTTCGACTACCCGACGTCACCGGTACGACGCGTGATCCGAGCAGTTCCATTCGAAAGACGTTCAGAATCTGACGTTCGGTATCGACCTCGCCCATGAAGACGGTGCAGTCCAGTCCGAGTCGCGCCGCCGCGGTGGCGGTGGCGACGCCGTGTTGGCCGGCGCCGGTCTCGGCGATGACGCGACGCTTGCCCATTCGTTTGGTCAGCAACGTTTGTCCGATGACGTTGTTGATTTTGTGGGAGCCCGTGTGCGCCAAGTCCTCGCGCTTGGCGAAGATTCGAAGTCCCAACAAGTCACCCAGTCGCACCAACGGGGTCACCGGTGTCGGTCGGCCCGCGAATTCGCGAAGCACCGTGTGGTACTCGTCGACGAACGCGTCGTCGTTCCAGGCGTCGATGAACGCCGCTTCGAGTTCCATGCATGCGGGCATCAGCGCCTCGGGCACGAAGCGTCCGCCGAACTCACCAAAGCGTCCCCGGGCGTCGGGGTCCGACATGAAACGTTCGCTACTCACGACTGGTCTCGTACGCGAAAGGCGCTTCGGGACTGCTCGATGAAGTGCTTTACCTGATCGCGGTCCTTCACGCCCGGTGAGGACTCGACGCCGCTCGCCACGTCGACACCCCAGACGGTGCTCCCGAGAATGACTTCGGCCACGTTCGCCGGATTCAGACCACCGGCGGCGATGATTGGTGCGACGAACTCTCGATCGGCCAACTCGTCCCACGAGTGGCTCGCTCCGCTTCCAGGCGCCGCTCCGTCAATCAGCACCGCGTCGACTTCGCTGTCGTCGAACTCGAAGAACTCTGCGCTGCCGATCGACAGTGCCTTGATCACCCGGACCTCGCGCGTTCGAAGTTGTTGTAGCAACTCATCACTCAATGGGCCGTGAATTTGGACGAAGTCCGCGTCGATGAGTTCGAGCGCCTGGACTATCGATTCATCGTCGTTGTCGCGAAAGACTAAGACCCGTAGCACTCGATCCTTCGTGCCTGCGGCAATGGCGAGGGCACGGTCCAGGGTGAGTTGTCGCGGGGACGACGCGAGAATCAGTCCAATGGCATTGGCACCGGCGTCGATCGCGGCATTGGCGTCGCCCAAGGTAGTGAGTCCGCAGATCTTGACGAAGTTCGCATCGCTCTCAGTCACGAGCCACCTTCACGACCGATGAGAACTCTCGAACTGTCTGGGTGACGTCGCTGGCGGTGACGAAGGCCTCGCCCACCAGCACCGCGTCAAATCCGGCGTCGGCCGCGCGAGCAACGTCTTCGGGCGAACCGAGACCTGACTCGCAGATACTGACAATGGAAATGGGAAGTGACTCGATGACCTTTGACGCGCTATCGCGGTCGACGTCAAATGTGTGAAGGTTTCGTTGATTGACCCCAACGATTCGCGCTCCGCTGTCCAGAGCCCGCTGGGCTTCGTTGGAATCGTGTACTTCGACAATGGCGTCGAGACCAGCATCGTGCGCCACCAGAATGAACTCTCCGAGTTCGTCGTCACGCAATGCAGCCACGATCAAGAGAATGGCACTTGCTCCGGCGTCCGCGGCGTCCAGGACGTCATTGGCACTGACCGTGAAGTCTTTGCGCAGAATCGGCAAGTTCACATTAGCTTTGACCGTCTCGAGGTCATCCAATGACCCCGCAAAGTGTTCCGCATCGGTGAGTACCGAGATGGCGGTCGCTCCCCCCTCGACGTAGGCGCGCGCATATTCGGCGACGTCAAGGCCTTCGTGGAGCCATCCTTTGCTCGGTGAGCGACGCTTCACTTCAGCGATCAGCTTGACGTTGCCAGTACCTGGTTCCGAAAGCGCGGCGAACATCGACGGCACCGGATTTCGGACCATCGCCACGCGTTCGTGCCAGTCGCGCTCGTCGGCGGCGGCGCGCGCTCGGTGATGGTGGAGGATCTCGTCGAGGTACGTCGCCATCACAAAATCGTAGTTGTATCAAAGACGATCGCCCTCGCGACTAACTTGACGGTATGTCACGCCAGCGCGCGCGAGTTCATTAGTGTCGGGCTCCTTCTCAAGTGACGTCTTGAATCCGCTCGTTCGAGGCACCGACCTCGAGCGCGGCCAGGCCCGTGCGGCGCTCATCGAGATCCTGGAAGGTCAAGTCGAAGGTGTGTTGATCGCGAGTTTTCTCACGGCGCTCACCGCGAAAGGTGAGACTGCTGACGAGATGACTGGATTCATCGACGCCATGATCGATTCGGCCTCGACGTTCTCGATTGGACCAGAGGCCATGGACATCGTCGGAACGGGAGGCGATCAACTCCATACCGTCAACATCTCGACCATGGCGGCGTTCGCCGTGGCGGGCTGCGGCGTGCCGGTCGCGAAACACGGCAATCGTGCAGCCTCATCGTCGGTCGGATCTGCGGATCTCCTCGAAGCCCTCGGTGTTCGCCTCGACGCTCCCGAAGAGGTCGTGCGCGCGTGCGTGGCGGGGGCGAGCATCGGCTTCATGTTCGCCCCGACCTTTCATCATGGATTGGGTTACTTGACGCCGATTCGCAGGGCTTTGGGCTTTCGCACGATTTTCAACGTACTTGGACCACTCGCCAACCCGGCTCTGGTTCGCCGCACGTTGATCGGCGTGGCCCAGGCACCACTTATCGGAGCCATGACGCAGGTTCTTGTTGCGCGAGGAATCGACCACGCGATCTTGGTGAACGCCGACGACGGGCTTGACGAACTATCGCTCGGAGCGTCGTCGACCTTGCACGTGGTGACACCCGAAGGCGTCGACGTACACCGACTCGACGCCGGTGCGATGCTCGGCGTACGCCATGGGGTGCCTTCGATACGAGGTGGCGACACGGCGCACAACGTCGAAGTGACGCGCAGATTCCTCGCCGGACAGCCAGGGCCGGTCTTTGATGTGGCGTGCGCCAACGCAGGACTGGCACTGATCGTGGCCGGTCGAGCCAAAGATCTAATCGAAGGATTCGAAATGGCTTCAGCCAGCGTCACGGAAGGTCACGCGGGCGTCGCCCTCGAACGCCTGGTCGAACTCTCAAATACCTAGATCTCGCGCAGTTCCGTCTTGTACCGCTGGGCGTTGGCCACATACAGCGCGGCATTGGCGGCGATTCCTTCCTCGCTGCTGGCGTCGAGTTTCACGATCGCCGGCACACCTACGGCTAGCGCGTTCGCGGGCACGTCCATGCGATTGCGCACGACGGCACCGGCACCGACGGTCGCGCCACTGTGCACGGTCGCTTGATGCAGCACGATCGAACCGCTCCCCACTAGCGCGCGGTCCTGGATCACACATCCTTCGAGGTGAGCCAGATGACCTATCACGCAGTCACTGCCGATGACCGTCGGGAACTCGGCGACGGCGTGGATGATGGCTCCATCTTGGACGGACGTGCGTTCGCCCACCACAATGGTGCCGTAGTCACCGCGCAGTACCGCGCCCGGCCACACCGAGGAGTCCGCACCGATGTGCACGTCACCGATCACCACGGCGTCGGGGTGGATGAACGCGTCGGGGTGAATGGACGGCGTGCGATTTTCGAGGGCGTACAGGGGCATGGTTTCTCCTAGTGCGATAGCCAAGAAATTAACTGATAGATCCGCCAGATGACGTAAATGATCGTCACGACGATGAAGAAACGCCAACGCCACGGGATCGGCTGGCGCACTCGTTCTTCGACGGGCTCACCGCAGATCTCACACGTCTCGCCTTCGACGGGGCGGTCGCATTGCTCGCACCACCGAGTCACTAATCGATCCGAACGCGCACTCGAAGCGGTTGCGAACCGAGCGAGAATCGCTCGCGCAGTGAGCGCTCGACGTAGCGCAGGTACGTCTGGGGCAATCGGCCGGCGATGAACAGCGTGAAGGTCGGCGGCTCGGTGGCACCCTGCACGGCGTAACGGATCTTGCCGGTCGGCGCTGGCTGCTTCATCTGGAGGTCGCGGATGGCGCGGTTGAGTGCACCGGTCGGCACGCGCTTCTGGTAATCAGCGGCGGCGATCGCCAACGCCGGCAGGATTCGGTGCACACCCTTTCCGGAAGTGGCGGTGGTCTTCATGACCGGTGCATCGCCTAGGAACGCCAACTTCTCGCCCACCGTCGCCAACACTGAGTCACGTTCGTCGACGGAGACGAGCTCCCACTTGTTCAAGACCACCAGTGACGGACACCCAGCCGCCGAGATCCGCTCGGCAAGGCGCTGGTCTTGGCCGGTGGCTCCCACCGTGGCGTCGATCACCAGGATGGCGATATCGGAACGATCGAGGGCATCGAGACTGCGCAGCACTGCATAGGTCTCGAGACCGGCCTCGGTCTTGGCTCGCCGGCGCATGCCGGCCGTGTCGATGAAGCGAATCAACCCGACGTCGGTTGAGACGAGCGTGTCGATGGCGTCGCGCGTCGTGCCCGGCAGATCGTGCACGACCGAACGCTCTTCGCCGATGAGTTGATTGAACAGCGTGGATTTCCCCACGTTGGGGCGACCGACAATGGCCACGCGCAGCGCACCGTCGTCGTCAGCGTCGGCGACTTCCTCGACCTGCCGGTTTTCTTCGAGTTGGGACACAATGACGTCCAGGAGATCACCCGTGCCGCGTCCGTGCTGGGCACTCACCGTGTGGGGGTCCCCGGCGCCCAGTCCGAGGAACTCCCAACTGCTGACCTCGTGTTGTGCGTCGTCGACCTTATTGACGACGAGCAGTACGGGGCGCCCGCTTCGAAGAGCCCAGCGCGCGGCGTGCGTGTCCTCATCGACCATGCCGGTCGTCACGTCGACGACCAACAGCACCAGATCCGCGGTCGCCAGCGCTGCTTCAGCTTGTTGTGAGACCTTGGCCTCCAAAGTGTCGCCCGCTTCGAGCCACCCTCCCGTGTCGACCACGTCAAACGTGAGACCGCCCCATTCGACTTCAACGGCCTTGCGGTCGCGTGTGACGCCGCGGTGTTCTTCGACGACGGTCACGCGTTTGCCCGCGAGACGATTAACGAGGGAGCTCTTGCCGACGTTGGGTCGGCCCACGATCACCACTTGTGGCTTCACGCCAGGACCCGTCCTGCCCGCACTGACGTCAGTGCTCTACGAAGGTCTTGGCCGGTGGTGGGCACGACCATCACCGCGCGACCGAGGTCGTCCAAGTCGAGTCCATCGAGAAATCGTCCTTCGGATAGACACACATCAGGCAACAAGACCACGGTGTCCGAAGGGACATCGCTGAGCGCGTTGATCAAGTCTTGACCGGTGAGAAGGCCAGCGACCTTGATGTTGCCTCCGAAGAAACGGTTCTCGACGGCCAGGATCCGCACGTCGGAGAAACCTTGGGCGTCGAACATGTCGCGAAGAACCGGTGCCGCGTACTCGCCCGTCACGACCAGTACGTCGTCGCCGTGCTGTTCATTAGTCACAGCGCCGCGCGGTGCGCGGTAACCAAGCGCCGGCGCACCGTCGACCGATTGAAAGAAGCCAGTGCCGAGTTTGTCCATGGCCGTTCCCTCGACGAAACTCTGCACGAACGCCGCCACCAGTCCGATGCCGTTCTCAGCCTGATCGAGACTCTCGAACTTGGTGGCCGACGGCGGTGTTGCACCGGCGACCAGATAGAACTCGTCGCTCGCGAATACCGTGACGCGGCCCAAGATCTCCCGGGTGAGTGACTGAAACTGTTCAGCGAGGGCGACGACGTGTTGCGCCTCTTCGATCGTGTGCGAACGCATCGTGGCCTCATCGGAGAAGGCGCTCACGCCGACTGGCACAAGCGCCACCGACGCCAATTCGGGGTACAGCGAGACCACGTCGTGCAACGTTCGCTCCAGGTGCGCGTCGTCGTTCACCCCGGGACAGACGACGACCTGCGCGTGTACTTCGATACCGGCGCGAAGTAGCTCCTTCAACCATCGCAGACTCGTGGCGCCACGGGGATTGCGCAGCATGTCGGCCCGAAGCTCGGGATCCGTGGTGTGAATTGACACATAGAGCGGCGAGAGACCCTCTTCCACGACGCGTTCCAGGTCGAACTCGGTGAAGCGCGTCAACGTCGTGTAGTTCCCGTAGAGGAAAGAGAGACGAAAATCGTCATCCTTCACGTAGAGAGAACGGCGCATCCCCTTCGGGAGTTGGTAGATGAAACAGAAAGAGCAGTGGTTATCGCAAGTTCGGATGCGGTCAAAGACCGCCGAATCAATGCTCAGGCCGAGCGGCATACCCTCACCCTTGAGAATGGTGACTTTTCGGGCCAGCTCCTCACCCTCTCGGCGAATGACCAGGGTGACGCACTCGCCGTCGATGAGTTGCTGATACTCGATGATGTCGCTCGGCTCGCGGCCGTTGACGCTGACGAGCTCGTCTCCGACGGCCAAATCGACGCTCGAGGCCGGAGAATCGATAGAAATTGTGGAGATTCGGGCGCCCGACACCCGTCCAGCCTAGGACGTATCTCGAAATCCACATCTAGTGACGACCGTCAACAACGCTGCGTCATCGGATTTCGGTGGCGGCCCGATGCGCTATTCACGAGGCCCGAGGTGCGCACGCCAGCGATTCGTTAGATCCTCAGGGCTGAACCGAGGCAGATTAGAATCGACCAGTGAGTTTTTCTCGCGCCACTGTCGTGTCGCTTCTGATGTCACCGAAGGCGACCGCCAGTCGTTTTGATTCGGTACGGAAGCGCGCTCGCCAAAGCCGGACCTACTAAGGAGATCGATGGTCAACGATGATCTAGAGAAGCGTCGCTCGACGCGTCTCCGGGCCTATGCGATATCCCAGGCTCTGGCCCGGCTCGAGACCGAACGACCCAATTTCACTCCTGAGGCGATCGTGGCCGCGATCTGCGCCTACGAGGAAGAGGGCAACATCGCCCATGTCCTGGAGAAGATGCCGGTCTCCGTTAATGGCGAGCCCTACACCACGCTGGTCGTCGTTGACGGTGGCGATGACCGAACGGCGGAGATCGCCCGATCCTTCTCCGGCGTCGTCGTCATTGAGTTTCCCGTGAACCTCGGACACGGCGTTGCCTTGCAGGTGGCATACCGCTACTGCGTGAAGAACAACGTCAAGTACGTCGTCACGCTGGACGCGGACGGTCAGAACGACCCTTCAGAGATTCCCCAAATCCTCGCGCCGCTGGTGGCCGACACCTCGGACTTCGTCCTCGGCAGCCGTGTACTCGGCGTCGACAAGACCACCGACAAGGTGCGTAAGGCGGGCGTGCGGTTCTTCTCGTTCATCATGAACCGGATGACCGGGTCGCACATCACGGACACCTCGACCGGCTACCGGGCGCTTCGCGTCACGATGCTGGCTGACGTCGTCGATCGACTGACGCAGCAGCAGTATCAGACGTCTGAGTTGCTCATCACCTGCCTCAAACGAGGCTGGAGGGTCAGCGAGGTCCCTACGGAGTGGTATCCGCGCGTATCGGGTGAGACCAAAAAGGGCGCCACGTGGATGTACGGATTCCGTTACGCCCGAGTGGTATTCGGGACCTGGTGGCGCGAACGCTAGTTGGAGCTTGAGTCGTTCTCTGTCTTGGGGACCGTGAACGTCTTTCGATTGGCGTCGTCGAAAACCCGAGGAGGAGTCTTGACCTTGGCCTTCTTCGGTTTCTTGGCTTCTCTGCCTTGCGGATTCTTCATAATCGAATCCTACGTCGCGTGAGTCGAGAACTGTCGCCGCCGCAACTCACGCGACACAACTCGTGACGCGTCGCGCGTCCAGTCAGCCTTGCAAACTCTGGTGATAGACGTCTTCTAAGGCCTCGCGCAGCTCCTCGCTCTTGGCGCTGAGTGCCGAACGGGTGACCCGGCCTACTGACGACGGCGGATCAATCGGCTTGCCGACCACGATTCGAATTTTGGACGGGCGCGGCAGTTTGGCACCTTTGGGCATTGCCCGATCGCTGCCCCCGATACCCACCGGCACGATCTTGGCGCCGGTGCGAGCCGCGACGAACATCGCGCCGTCGTGCAAGGGCGCTACCGTCAGACCTTCTTGTCGAGTGCCCTCAGGAAAGAGCACCAACGCGTGTCCCTGTCGCAGGACTTCTTCGGAGTACGCCATCGACTCACGGTCAGCCGATCCACGGTGGACCGGAAAGACGCCGAGGTGCGCGATTAGCGGTCCAAGGAGGGGAACCCGAAAGAGCGAGTCCTTTGCCATGAAGAACACCTTTCGCTTGGAGATGAAGAGCGTAAGGGCGAAATCGACGTTGGAACGATGAATGGGCGCGATGATCACCGGTCCCACCATGGGAATGTTCTCCGTGCCGACGACCGTCGGTCGAAAGAGCAGCTTGGCGAGGCCGAATACGATGCTCGCACAGACGCGGTACGTGAAGGTGCGGCGTTCGCTCAGTTGGAGAGGTTGTGCTTCAGCCATTGAACTATCTCCTGGGCGACGTCCTCGACGTCTCGACCAGTCGTGTCTAGCACGAGGGCGTCATGAGCCTGGCGCAAGGGCGACGCCTCTCGGTTGGTGTCCGCGTGGTCACGCCGGGCGACCGAGTGCTCGCCTTCGTCACCACCGCGACGACGAGCGCGTTCTTCGAGCGACGCGGTGAGGAAGATCTTCACCGACGCGTAGGGAAAGACCACGGTCGTGATGTCGCGTCCTTCGACGACCGTGCCGAGTGGTTGGGCGGCGGCGAACTCACGCTGACGCGTCACCATCGCGGCGCGCACTTCGGGATTGGCCGCGACTACCGACACTCCGACGTTGACGTCATCGTTGCGGAGTTCGTCTTGGACGTCACGGCCGTTCACCGTGACTCGGGGCAAGGTGGTCAAGGTCACGTGTTCGGCGACATCGGCCACTGCCTTGGCGTCGTGTACGTCGATGCCCAGGAAGAGGGCTTCGGCGGTCACCGCGCGGTACATCGCGCCCGTGTCCAAAAACGACCAGCCGAGCAGCGCCGCCACGGCGCGCGCCACGGTTGACTTGCCCGAACCGGCAGGTCCGTCAATGGCAATGACGAGATCACTCACGACAGTCGGTCGAGGTCGTCGAAGAAGTCTGGGTAACTGGAGGCAACGGTATTCGCCCCGCCGATCGAACAGCCGGATCCGGCGCATCCGGCGACCGCGCTCGCCATGACCATTCGGTGATCCAACCCGGCGTCGATTTCGAACTCCACGAACCGCGTCGCGCTACCTAAGCCTTCGACGAACAGGTCATCACCTTCGCTCCACGCGCGACATCCCAACTTTTGGGCCAGCGTGAGCGACGCTTCGAAGCGATCGGACTCCTTCACCCTTAACTCCCCGACGTCGTGAAAGCGGCTGACTCCTCGAGCCGCCGACGCCGCGACGACCAACACCGGCACCTCATCGACCGAAGGAATCTCTCGCGCGTGGACATCCGTGGCTAAGAGCTCCGAACTGCGAACTGCGAGTGACGTCATGGCGCCACTAGCTTGCAACGTCAGTGTTGCCCCCATCCGCTGGAGCACGTCCAGGAATCCGTTTCGCTCGCGGGCGCTGTCGATCTCGAGAATGTCGAGCTCTGCGTCAGGGTGAATGCAGCCGAGCACCGCAAAGAATGCGGCCTGGGACGGATCACCGGGTACGAGCCAATTTCTCGCGAGAGGTCGTCCTGGCTGCAGGGCGATTCGTCGTCCCTGATCGTCATCGATGCTCACCACCGAAACGCCGGCACGCGACAGCATCTCTTCGGTCGTCGGTCTCGTGCGCACATGCTCCACAACGGTCGTGGCACCCGTGGCTCCGAGGGCGGCGAAGAGGATCGCCGACTTCACCTGTGCGCTCGCCATGGGCACGACGTAGTCGATGCCGTGGAGTTCGTTCGAGCCCACAATGTGCAGCGGCGCATGAAGACGGTCTCCTCGGCCTTCGAAGTGAGCACCCATCAATGTCAACGGTTCACCCACTCGGTCCATCGGCCGCTTCGACAACGACGCATCGCCCACTAGTCGATGTGCTCCGGGCACGGCGCTGACGACGCCCGACATGAGCCGCATCGTGGTGCCCGAGTTACCGCAGTCGAGATCAGTGTCACTGGCGTGCAGACCTTCAAGTGGCCCCACGACGGTGACTACGTCATCGTCGACGACTCGTGACGCCCCGAGTTGTTCAATGATCTGGGCGGTGGCATCGACGTCGAGACCGGGCGAGAGTCCGCGGATGGTGCTCTCACCCTCGGCGAGTGCACTCACCATCAGGGCCCGGTGTGACGTGCTCTTGTCGCCGGGCACTCGCACGGTGCCGCGCAGGCGTTCGAAGTGTTCGACTCGGGCGGTGCTCACAATTCGTGCGCTACTTGGAATCCCAGCGCGCTCAGCGCTTGGCCAAACATCTCGGACTGTTGTGCGTCGACGGCGAGCAACAGGGTGCCGCCGGTGCCTTCGATGCCGTGCGCGATCTCGATGTCGTAGATGTTGACCGCGAGGTCCGACGCCGACCTCGTCACGCGGGCCAGGACTCCAGGTTCGTCGCTGACCTTCACCCGCAGGTATGTCAGGTCGTCGGTACTCAGCGCTCGACCCGGCAACTGCCGTCGCGCGCTCGCCGCACTCAACAAACTTTCGAGGATGACGTCGCGACCGTCATCCAGGAGCGCTTCGCGAAGGGTCTTCAATCGCTCTTCGAGGGCTTCGAGGCTCTGGGCCACGGCGTCGCGGTTTTCAAACAGGATGTCGGGCCAGATCGCGGGATCCCCCGCCGCGATCCGCGTCATGTCACGAAAACCTCCTGCGGCCAATTGCAACAAGACGGCGTCTTGTTCGGCGACTTGGCTGGCTTCGTTCATCAGCGATCCGGCGAGCAGGTGCGGCACGTGACTCGCAATCGCCACCAGGCGGTCGTGGTCCTGCGCGCTTACGGCAACGACGTTCGCGCCGATCTCTCGAAGGATGCCGTGCAGTCGGCTGTAGGTCGTTGGTGAGGTGTGGTCGGTCGGCGTCAGCACCCACGTGGAACCTTGGAAGAGGTCGGCGCGAGCTCCGGAGAGACCTCGCAACTCCGATCCGGCCATGGGATGCCCACCGAGGAACCGTGGATCGGAAACTTGGGCGACGATCGAACCTTTCACGCCGGCCACGTCCGTCACGATGACTTCGGGATTGGTCAGACGCGAGAGAACCTCCTTGGCGACGTCCGAGACCACTCCGGCCGGTGTCGCTATGACGACAAGTTCCACTTCGGGTTTCAATGCCGAATCACTGACCACTCCGCGCTCGATCGCTGCGGCGACTGTCGTGGCGTTGCTGTCGACACCGGTAATCGACCAGCCGCACTCGTGGAGGGCGAGCGCCACCGACGCGCCGATCAGACCAAGACCGACGACGTGGGCCTGACGACTAGCCGGGGAGGTCATCACGTAGGCCCTGAGCGTTTCGAAGGTAGACGTGTCGAAGTTCGTCTCGGGGTCGAGTGGTGTAAACGTGGAGAAGAATCCTGATGCACATCGGCATCGAACCCGGAACGTCGATCTCACTGGCGCAGAGCAGCGGTACGTCGCCGAAGCCGATCCCCCGCGCGACGGTTGCCGGAAAGGTCGAGGTCAAGTCGCGGGTCGTGGTGAAGATGACGCTCACGACGTCGTCATGGGCCAGCTCATTTCGGTCCATCATCGAGCGCAGCAACTCCTGGGTGGCGTCTTCGATCGCTTCGGGGGTGTCAATCTCACAGGTCGTGGCGCCACGAAGGCCCCGCAGCAGCGCCGATCTCATGTAGGCATCGTAGAGGCGATCGCGTCACTCATCCCTACGGCTTCCATGAGTCGACGAACCTCGGCCAAGGAAAGCTGACGCGAAGCGCCGGGTGACAAGGTGGCGTCTTGGATCGGGCCGATGCGTGTTCGTACGAGTCGCGTGACGTCGTGACCGACGGCGGCGCACATTCGTCGCACCTGTCGGTTACGTCCTTCGTGGATCACGATGCGAAGGAGTCCTTCACTCACGCGACTGACCTGGGCCGGACTGGTCACGCCATCGTCGAGTTCTACGCCGTCGCGCAGTCGTCGGATCGCCGCCGGCGAAGGGTCACCTTCGACACGCGCCAGGTACTCCTTGGGAATCCCTGAACTGGGATGAGTCAACAGATGAGCCAGGCGCCCGTCATTGGTGAGGATCAGCAGACCCTCAGTGTTCATGTCGAGACGACCCACGGGAAAGATCCGCACGGGACTCTCCACGAGCTCCAAGACGGTCGTGCGCCCTTGAGGATCCGAGGCCGTCGTCACCACGCCGTCCGGTTTGTTCAAGAGGAAATAGACCGTGTTCTGCGCGGTCGGAGCCAAGGACCCATCGACACAGATCATCTGTACGTCGGGATTGACACGGTTGCCGAGTTCGGCCACTCGTCCGTCGATGGTCACGCGACCCTCACTGATGAGGATTTCGCAAGCTCTACGAGAACCGAAACCAGCTCGAGCCAGAGTCTTTTGCAGGCGTTCGCCGTTGTCCAACTACGAGACCTCGGAGCTTTCGTCGACGTCGAACCCCATCTCTTCGACCAACTGATTCGCCATTTCGATCGGCGGCATGAACTCCTCGATCGGCGGAAGGTCATCGAGCGAGGCCAGTCCCATCCGGTCGAGGAAGAGCTCGGTCGTGCCGTACAAAATGGGTTGGCCCGGTCCGCCGGCCCGGCCTATCTCTTCGATGTACTGACGCTGCTCGAGCAGTCGCGAGACGCCGTCGACGTTCACGCCGCGAAGGGCGGTGATCTGCGCACGCGATATTGGCTGTCGGTAAGCAATGATCGCGAGGGTCTCGAGGGCCGCCGAACTCAGTCGGTGCGACACGTCGCGGCTGGCGAATTTTGTCACCCACGACGCGACTTCCGGCGAGGACTGCATCACCCAGCCGCTCGCGAGCTCGGCGAGTTGAAAACCGCGTCGCTCGTCGATGAATTCATCGCGCAGGCGTCTCAACGTCGTGGTTACCTCGGCGGCGTCGACTTCTGCGACGTCGGCGAGCTCTTCGGCCGATATCGGCTCGAGCGCCACGGTCAGCATGGCTTCGAGTTTTTGCTCGAGCGAGAACTCACCCCTCATAGACGTCAACCCTTCCGATGTCGAATTCTGAACTGTCCTCGATCCACACGATCTGCACGTCACCGAAGGTTCTTCCCTGTCCGAGTTCGACCAGACCGAGCTTGCACAACTCGAGGAGCGCTAAGAAGTGCACGATGACCTCGATTCGACTCTCCAGGAACTCAGTAAGGGCGCGAAACGACAACGAACCCATCGAGGGCAGACGCTGGGAGAGCGACACGACTGTCTCGGCAACCGAGACCGCGTCAACGGTGACGTGATTCAGGCGCAGTACCGGGACGGGCTTCTCTTCAATACCGCGCAGATAGGCGCCAGCCAGCTGGGCCGTCGTGACGCCGGCGAGTAAGTCGGGAGGCTCGACCACGAAGCCGTCATCAATGCCGCGAAGGCGTGGAAACGCTCGAGCAGCGCGCTCGAGGAGCGAGACGAACGCGTCAGAGAGCGCCGCGTAGGTGCGCAGTTCGAGGAGGCGCGCCAAAAGAACGTCGCGCTCCTCCCAACCGATGAATTCCTCGTCCGGTTCCGTGTCGTCACGACCCGGTAGAAGACTGCGACTCTTCATCTCCAACAGGATCGAGGCGATCAGGAGGAACTCCGACAGGTCTTCGACTTCCAGAGTCACGGCTTCGTCACGTAGCACCGCGACGAAGGCGTCGACGATCGGACCCAGAGGAACCTCCAGAACGTCGACGTCGTGACTCGAGATCAATTGGAGGAGCAGCTCCACGGGGCCGCTGAAGGACGGCGTCGTCACGACGAAGGTCACGCCCAAACCCTACTTCCTGGAAGATCAGCGGCTTCACGTAGAATTGCGCGATGAGAGTTCTCTCGGGCATGCAGCCCTCGGGCACGTTGCACCTTGGCAACTACCTGGGCGCGTTGCAACAGTGGGTCGAGTCACAGAGCGCGGACGCGTTCTACTGCGTGGTGGATCTCCACGCTCTGACCCTCGAGATCGAACCGGCGACGCTGCGCCGACAGACTCTCGAACTCATCGCCACCTATCTGGCCGCCGGACTGGACCCGGATGTCTGCACGATCTTCTTGCAGAGTGAGGTGCCGTATCACGCGCAGATGAACTGGCTCCTCGAGTGCGTCGCCACCTACGGCGAACTAAGTCGGATGGTCGAGTTCAAGGAGAAGGCGTCGCGCAAACACGGCTACCGCGTCGGTCTCCTGACCTATCCGGTCCTGATGGCCGGGGATATCTTGCTCTACGAGACGGCCGAGGTACCCGTCGGCGACGACCAGCGCCAACATCTCGAATTGACGCGCGTTATCGCCGAGCGCTTCAACAACCGATATGGCCCGACCTTCGTGGTACCGGTGGGCGTCCAACCGAAGGTGGCGGCGCGCGTGATGGACCTGCAAGAACCAACCCGAAAGATGTCCAAATCGATATCCAGTCCCATGGGTTCGATCTTCGTGACCGACTCAGAAAGTGAGATCGACAAGAAGATCAAGAAAGCGGTCACCGACACTGACGGCGACGTGCGCTACGACTGGGACAAGAAACCCGGAATCTCGAATCTGCTGGAGATCTACTCGAGCTTCAGCCACGAAACTCCCCAGGCCATCGCCGAACGATATACGCGTTACGGCGATTTGAAGAGCGACCTCGCCGCACTGGTCGTCGAGGCGCTCGCTCCAATCCACAAGCGTTACGACGAATTTATGTCCGATCCACTCGAACTTCGCGCTGTCGTCGCACGCGGTGCCATCAAGGCCAGTGAAGTATCGGGCGGAGTGTACCGACGCGCGGCGAGCGCGATCGGCCTCATCTAATTAGATTTATCCACCACGTCTGCAAGTCCCCCAACGCATTGGATCCGAAGTGAAACACGTATTCACTCAAGATCACGAATCCCAAGACGAGGGGCAACGCTCGCGCCCGCCAGTGGTAGTACGTCCCAAGATGCTCGTTCGGCACGAACCGCTCGATGATCGCTGATCCGTCGAGCGGCGGTATCGGAAGCAGGTTGAACGCCGCGAGAAGCAAGTTCGAGAGTCCGAGCGCCAGACCCACATTGAAGAGAATGTCATCGGTCACGACTAGCTGGCCGAACACGTGTCCCACCGAAAGATCGCAAAGGACCAGCCCGATGGCGGACAAGACGATGTTCACGAACGGCCCGGCGAGCGACACGTAGAGCGACTGCTGTCGCGGTTTGCGGAGGCGCGAGGTGTTGACCGGCACGGGACGGGCGTAGCCGAACGGAGGGAAATGCAAGGCAAGCAGTATCGCGGGCAGGAGTATCGTGCCGAACGGATCGATATGTCGCACGGGATTGAGCGACAGCCGATTGGCGTTTTTCGCGGTGGGATCGCCGAAGAAGTTCGCCACCCATCCATGGCTCACCTCGTGCAGGATGATCGACGGCAGAAGAGCTATGTAGAAGTAATAGGTATGGAACATCGCGGCTTTCGGTTAGTCGTGCGCCCGAGGGTGCGCGTTGTGGTATTCGCGTTTCAGTGACGTTACTGCCACCGCGGTGTAGATCTGAGTGGTCGAGATCGAAACATGTCCAAGGAGCTCTTGCACGACACGGATATCGGCGCCGTGGGCCAACATGTGTGTTGCACAACTGTGGCGAAAGACGTGCGCGGAGATGCGCGAACGCTCGATACCCACTTCCAGCGCACGTTTGTCGATGATCAGGTCCACCCCTTGACGACTCAATGCTCCCCCGCGCGAATTCAAGAACAGTCGCGAGTCCTTGCGCGCATTCGGAAAGGAACCGCGTCCGCGCGGCTCTAGATAGTTGCGCAGCGCGATCATCAGCGTCGAACCGATCGGCACCAGGCGTTGTTTGGAGCCTTTGCCGGTCAGGAGGATCAACTCCTCGTCGAAATCGAGGTCCCCCAATCCGATACCGACGACCTCGGAGACCCGCGCGCCGGTCCCGTAGAGGAGCTCGAGCAGCGCGCGGTCGCGTAGGTCCATCGGCGTGACATCGAGAATGGAGTCCAGCAGCACAGTGATCTCTTCCTCACCCAACGGCTTCGGGAGCGAGCGCCCTCGACGTCCGCCTCGGAGTAATGCGCTTGGATCTGTTGGCAGGTATTCCTCTACCACCAAGAAGGCGAACCATCCGCGTATCGACGCGACCGCGCGCGCAATCGATGTTTCGGCGCGCTTTTGACGGCGAAGCTGGTTGAAATAGCGCTCCAAGTCACCTTCGCGAATTTCGTCAAGTTCGACTTCGGCACTCTTCATCCAGGTCAACAGCTTCGAGATGTCACGTCGATACGCCTCGATGGTGGCGCGACTACGACCCTTTTCGATGGTCAGCCACTGCAAGTACTCCGTGAGACGCGTCTCAGGCGTCGTCAAAGTACGTTCCGAAGACTCGTCCGAGGGCGACGACAGTGGTGTTGTCGACGGCGGGCTCACGCCTAAGAGTCTCGCGCAATTCCTCACGTTTGAACCATCGCACGGACGCGCTCGTTTCCTCGGGGCCAGCGGGCGCTCGTGACGTCATCGTCAAGTCTCGCGCTTCGAAGATCGTCATGAGTTGATTGGACCAACCGGGTGAGGTCATGAATCGCCCCAACATCGTCCAGCTCGACGCCGTGCAACCCAGTTCCTCTTCGAGTTCTCGCTGGGCGGCGCTGAGGGCATCCTCCCCGGGCACGTCCAGCGTGCCGGCCGGGACCTCCCAACTGAAGCGGTCGAAGGGCGTGCGGTACTGCCGAATCATCCCAATCTCGTCTCGCTCATTGATGGCGAGGATCGACACCGCGCCGAGATGGACGACCACGTCTCGTTCGAAGGTGGCGCCGTCGTGCTCGATCGTGCGTTGTTCGACGCCGAACACGCGCGACTGCAGGAGTTTCTTGGTTCCAACTATTCGGAACGTTTCGCTCACAACGTGGCGTCGACCGATTCCGGATCAATGATGTGCGGCTCTCGGCCTTCGGCTCGCGCTGCGGCCGCTTTGATCAGACCGAGAAACAATGGATGCGGACGATCGGGCCGTGACTTGAACTCCGGATGCGCCTGCGTGCCCACGTAGAAGGGGTGATCGGCGATCTCGGTGAACTCCACCAATCGACCATCCGGCGAGGTACCCGAGCAACGCATACCCGCCTCTTCAAACTGCGCTCGGTAGCGCGAGTTGAATTCGTAACGGTGCCGGTGCCGCTCGGATACCACGGTCGTTCCGTAGAGTCCGGCAACGACGGATCCTTCATCCAGCATGGCCGGACACGCTCCCAGGCGCATCGTGCCACCGAGGTCGGTCACGTCCATCTGCTCAGCCATCAACGCGATGACCGGGGCCGAGGTACTGATCGAGATCTCCGTGGAGTGTGCGTCGCTTAGACCGAGACAGTGGCGGGCAAACTCGACGACCATGACCTGCATACCGAGACACAGACCTAGATAGGGAATGTCGTGCTCGCGGGCAATTCGCGCCGCGGCGATCATGCCTTCGACACCGCGCTCGCCAAAGCCACCCGGCACGACGATGCCGTCAAGTTGGCGAATGCGCTCTGAGTCGATCTCGGTCGGTACGCGCTCAGCCTCCATCCACTCGATCGTGGTCTTGGCTCCTACGGCGAAGCCAGCGTGGCGAATCGACTCGCCCACCGAGAGGTACGCGTCGGGCATGGTCACGTACTTGCCGATCACCCCGATTCGCAGCGTCTTGGTGGCGCCGTGCACCCGACGAACGACTTCACGCCACGCGCTGAGGTCAATCGGATTGGCTTCGAGATCGATGCCCAGCGTGTTGCAGACCATCGTGTCGAGACCCTCGTCGTACATCGTGATAGGGATGTCGTAGATGCTCGGTGCATCGACGGCCGAGATGACGGCCTGCATCGGCACGTCACAGAGCAAGGAGATCTTGCGCTTGAGACCATCCGAGAGCGGCTGGTCACTTCGACACACGATCACGTCGGGCTGGATACCGCGCGAGCGCAACTCGGTCACCGAGTGCTGGGTCGGTTTGGTCTTTTGTTCCCCGGACGGCGCCAGGTAGGGCACCAGGGTCAGGTGAACGTAACAGACGTTGTCGCGACCGGCATCACGTCGGAACTGTCGAATCGATTCGATGAAGGGAACGATCTCGATGTCACCCACCGTGCCGCCGATTTCGACGATGACCACGTCAGCGCCAAGAGTTCCAAGGCGGCGTACCCGTTCCTTGATCTCGTCGGTGATGTGAGGAATGACCTGGACGGTCTTTCCCAGGTAGTCACCACGTCGTTCCTTGGCGATCACGTTGGAATAGACCGACCCCGTGGTGGTGTTGGACATCTTGGAAAGCGACTCGTCAATGAACCGTTCGTAGTGCCCGAGGTCCAGGTCGGTCTCGCCGCCGTCGTCGGTGACGAACACTTCACCGTGTTCTCCGGGGTTCATGGTGCCGGGGTCGACGTTCAAGTACGGATCGAGCTTGCACATGGTGACCTTGAGGCCACGAGATTTGAGGAGTCGACCGAGAGAAGAGGCCGTAAGACCCTTGCCAAGAGAACTTGACACACCACCAGTTACAAAGACGAATTTGGTCATTCGTAAACCGCCGCTTCCACGGAACATCATCATAACGGAAGCGTGAGACTTTACAGAACTATTAACGCTCTGTTTCGAGCATCCGACGCGCCAACGCAGTCGATTCGACCGTAATCTCGTCACCGGCGAGCATCCGCGCGATCTCTTGTACCCGCTCATCACCGTTCAGCGCTCGCACTCGCGTGGTCACGCCCTCGCTCTCGACGAACTTGTCGATGACGAAATGATGATCGGCTTTGGCCGCGACCGATGCCAGGTGGGTAACTGCGAGGACCTGCTGTTGGCGGCCCAACTCGGCCAGGCAGTCACCGATCTGTTGGGCCACTTGTCCGCCGACGCCGGCGTCGACCTCATCGAAGACCGCGACGACGTCTTCGTGCGCCGACTCCAGAGAGAGCGCCAAAAGCACTCGGCTCAACTCTCCCCCGCTGGCGAGGGCCTGCAGCGGTCCCTCGGGCTGACCCGGATTGGGCGTGAAGAGGATCTGCGCGTCCGAGCCGTCCCCGCCATCGACCGCAAAACGCAGTCGCGCGTGGGCAAGCGCGACGCGTGACAGCTGTCCGGCTACTGCCGCCGTCAGCGCTTCGGCCGCCGATTCACGCTCTCGGCGCGCTGCCCCAGCCAGTGAGTCCACTCGCTCGCCGATCTCGATGATGTCAGCGTCGAGCAGGGCGGTTCGCGACGACGCCTCTTCGAGCGCGTAACGACGAGCTCGAAGCTCTTCTAGGGTGCTCAGCGCGGTTTCCAAGGACCCGTACTTACGCACCATCGACTGCAACACCGTGGCGCGGTCCTCAAGCTCTTTCAATGCTGAAGCGTCAAAGGACTCCGGATCAGAAAGTGACGCCAGGTCATGGACCGCCTCGCGTGACTGATCGAGAGCCGATCGAAGGAGGGCGCGCGCGGCGTCGTACGCCTCCGCCGGCGGGAGACGGTTAAGGGCCCGGGCAAACTGCGCCAAGATCGCCACGTCGCCGTCGGCGTCAAGTTCATCCAGTACATCGCTCAACACTGCTTGGCCATCGCGCAGATCACTCAGTCGCGTCAAGTACTCCAAAACTTCTTCGAGCTCCGACGCGGATTGAATCTTGACGCCATCGAGTTCGCCGATCTGATAGTCGACGAAGTCCAACTCGCGAGCGCGTTCTTCGACGTCACCACCCAATGCGGAGCGTTCCAGCGTTGCCTCGTGGAGTTCTCGACGGGCCCGTGTGAGCGACTCCACCGACACGTCGCCCTTGGCGTCGATGAGACGCAGTACTTCGCTGCGACTGCGCAGAGTCAACGAGTCATGCTGGCCATGAATCACGATGAGTTGATCGGCGAAGGACCGCAATGCCTCAGCACTGCTCGAAGCTCCGTCAACTGCGCTGCGCAGTCGCCCGGAGGTACCGGACTCCCTGGTGAGCACGACTTCGCGTTCACCGTTCAGGTCGAAGACCGCGGCGGCGCGCATATCGTCAGCGATCGCCGGACGAGTCACCGAGCCGTCGCCGCCCAGGCAGAGATCGAGTGCGCCAAGTAAGAGGGTCTTGCCGGCTCCGGTTTCCCCGGTCAAGACGTTGAATCCTGGACCAAACTCCAGTCGCGCATCTTGGATTACGCCGAGGCCATGCGCGTAGAGCTCCAACAACTGGGATTTAGGCATGTCCCTCTCGAAGGCCCTCGTGAAGGCGCGACGCCAGATTGAAGCTTCGCGTGGCGACGACGCGCACCGGCGTAGGACTTTTTCGCACCTCAACGTACTGACCCTCGCCGAGTGATCCAATATCTCGCCCGTCGGCGACGATGACGGCCGGTTTGTCGTCGGCGACCAACCGAATCACCTTGTCATCGCCCACCACAATCGAGCGGTCAATCGTGAAATGGGGCGCCACGGGCGTCAAGATCATCACCGGCAAGTTCGCTTCCACGACTGGCCCGCCGGCAGAGAAGCTATAGCCGGTGCTGCCAGTCGCGGTCGAGACCATGACCCCATCCGCTGAATAAGTGAGGTACTCGTCATCACCGACGAACGTCTGGAGTCGCACCATATGACCGGCCTGCGCTCGCTCGACGACTACCTCGTTGAGGGCGAACTCCTGGATAGTCGTGCCCGACACCGTGATCAAGAGCGCTAAGCGGTTCACGACATCTTCGACCTTGAATGCAGACTTGGCATCCGCGACCACGTCGTCAGGCGGGACGTTGAGGAGAAATCCGACGGTCCCGAGGTTGACCGCGAGGACTCGAGCGCCAGCAGCGTGGGCGAGCCTTGCCGACTTCAGAAACGTTCCGTCGCCTCCGAGGCTGACGACCAGGGTTGACGAATCGAGATCGGGTGCTGCGTCGACGTCGAGCATGTGCACCGAGGAAGTGATGCCATCTTTCTGCAACTGGCGTCCCGCTACGTGAGCAAGTTCCAGCGCATCAGCGCGGTTGCTGAAGGCCGTAAAGAGTAATTGGGACACTGATCACCTCGTTTACCAATCGTAGTTACAAAGGTCGTGTCCGCTCTCCGGCGAACGAGATTCGGCCAAGGTCGGGCCGCTTCGCTCGGTATGCTCAATACCTAACGAGTGACGGCACCGCTCCAGCTCCGAAGTCGCGAAAGACGAGGTACATCACATGGCGTTTGTGGTTCTGTTGATTGTTCTGGTCATTCTGATTGTCGGCTCGGTGCTCATTCGCCGTAAATCGCGCAATCGAGGTTTGAGTTACGTACCCGATCCCAACAGGCTCGGCAACAAGTCGTACCAGCCAGGCGAGATTCCCAACGTGACCGTCTCGACACCGGAGCTCAAGACCGAGGAAATCGCTCACGACGAGTTCGTGAGTGACGTCTCGGACGACCTGATGGACCCCAGGAATCCCGGTCATGCGGAATGGGTCAAAAATCGTCCCGATGTGGAAACAGACGCCGAGTGGGAAGCGGATCACCCCGGCGATAGTTCCTCGTAGAACCCGCGAACTCCTCGCATCACTTTGCTGTATCCGGCGGCAATGAGTCGGTCAAAACCTTGCGTTGTGACAGAATTCAACTAATGCGAGTTGACGATGTCGGCGTTCGGTCCTGATGGGGGTCGAACGGTGGTGACGAGAGACGAAGAACCGTCGATCTCCTGGCAGAATCTTCTCGAGGCCTTGCCTGACGGAACCGCCCTGATCGACGGGCACGGCGTCATGCACTACGTGAACGAAGAGTTGACCTTAATCACTGGCTTCACCCGTGAAGAACTCGTAGGAGAGAACGTCCTCAAACTGATACCTCCCGAGCTTCGATCCATGGAGGGAGAGGCGCGCGAACGCTACGCACAGGACCCCGACGCCAGAATAATCTGGAATGACCGTGAACTCACGGTCCTGTGCAAAGACGGCACCGAACGCTCCGTGGATTTCGCGCTCTCGCCACTCGTCGTGGGCAACGCGCACTGGACGGTCGGCTCCATCCGTGACAACAGCGTCCAGCGGGCAGCTGAACAGGCGCGCAGTGAGGCCGAACAACACTTCCGCCTGGCCTTCGAGGACAATATGGCGCCCATGCTCTTCACTGACCTTCGCGACTGCGTCATCGCCGCCAATGATGCCTTTTGCACGATGGTCGGTCGTTCGCGCAGTGAACTCATCGGCTTTGACTCCAAACCATTCACCTACCCCGATGACATCGGCATCACCGAGGCGTCTCACGAACGGTTCCTCCACGGCGAGATCCGTCAGGTGCGCTACGTCAAACGCTATTTGCACTCCGACGGCCGAATGATCGTCGCCGAGGTCTCCAAGTCCCCGGCGCGTGACAAGACCGGCAAGACGTTGTACTTCATCATCTCCGAGCGCGACATCACCGAAGAGCGGTTGCTGACGGCGCAGCTTTCACATCAGGCACTGCACGATCCACTCACTGGTCTGGCGAATCGAGCGTTGCTCGATGACCGGCTCGCCCAGGCCCATTCGCGAATCATCCGGCACGACGGGCACGGGGCGCTGTTCTTGTTGGACCTCGACGACTTCAAAGGGATCAACGATACCTACGGCCACCTCGTCGGCGATCAACTGCTCGAAGCAGTGGCGAGGCGACTCGAGCTCGTCACCCGCACCACCGACACGCTATGTCGTTTTGGCGGCGACGAGTTCCTCTACTTGGCCGAGGGCATCACCGGCCCGGAAGAGGCCGAGGTCATCGCCGAGCGGTTCTTGCGATCCCTCGACGAACCCTTCAGCGTGGCCGGTCTCAGCCTCGAACAGCGCGCCAGTCTGGGCGCCGTGGTCTGGGACTCATCGACCACCGATATCTCGGATGTGGTGCGCGACGCCGACGTCGCGCTGTATGAGGCCAAGCGTCTTGGGAAGGGTCGCCACTTCATCTACGTGCCCGGGATGCACGACCAATTGGTCAATCGTTTCTCCCTGGTCCAAGAACTCAGAGCCGCCGTCTCCTCGGGCGACCTGGCGATGCACTACCAGCCCATCGTTCGCCTCTCCACGAACGAAGTCATCGGATTCGAAGCGCTCATGCGCTGGCATCACGCGGAGCGAGGGTGGGTACCGCCGAGCGAGTTCATTCCTTTGGCCGAACAGAGCGACCTCATTTTGGATCTCGGTGCCTTCGCCCTGCACGAATCGATCATGGCCGCGGCCAAATGGGGCGGGACCAATGATTCACTCTCCGGGCCCTACGTCACGGTCAATCTCTCGGCGCGACAGTTCCACGATCCCGGACTGCTTGCGCGAGTGAAGATGGAATTGGACGTGTGCTCGCTGCCGGCCGACCGTCTCATCATCGAGATCACTGAACACGTCGCCTTGATGGAAGTGGCCGACACCGTGAAGATGATCCAGCAATTGACCGATCTGGGCATCGGGGTCGCCCTGGATGACTTCGGCACGGGATTCTCCTCGCTTTCCTATCTCTCGATATTGAAACCGATGATCATCAAAATCGACCAAACCTTCGTTCGGCCTCTGATGAAGACCATCCACAGCGACAACTTGCTGCAGACGATCGTGACGCTCGGACACAACCTGGGCATGACCACGCTCGCCGAAGGCATCGAAACGCAGGAACAACTCGAGCAACTTCGAGAGCTTCACTGCTCGCTCGGTCAGGGCTACCTCTTTTCGCCAGCGGTGGCCTACGAGGTCGCCGAGACCATGGTCGGAACGTCCTTCCCCGTCTGACGTCGCTCCAGGAAACGCCACGCATTGTTTCGTTGGCCGCTACGATTTATGCCCAAGTCATGCGAGTGATGCGGGATGACGTAGGAGGAGAATGAGTTTTCCCGAATCGGTGCAGCGTCTGGCCCGTCAACGAGCGCGCGGCACGTGCGAGTGCACCGCCAGTTGGTGTCCGCACTACGGTCACTGCCGCCTCGCGGCCAAGGAGTTCCACCACAAGAAGGCGCCGAGCGCCGGTGGTGACGAAGAGTTGTCCAACTGCCAGTTCCTCTGCGTGGCCTGCCACCAACGAGCTCATCTCACTACGGGAACGTTCGGTCGCCTCTAGGACACTCACACCTCGACACTGGAACGACTCAGAGCGTCGTTCCCTTCACGATTGAGTGAGCGATGACGACGTCGCCAACCGTCCACACAACGTCTTGGACCCTTAGGTAGGAGTCGCGCCAGTCCGTGAATGCACGACTGCATTCGCCGCTCCAGAACCTCATTTTAGATTTTTTTTTTTAGTTTCCACTTCAATTTCTATGACTTCGTCCGGTTCGACCGGTTCTTCGGCGAATAAATCGGGTCGCAGCGCCATCGCCGCTTGAAGTTCGAGCGCGTGACTGACCCAATACTCGTTGAAACCTTCTCGCCACCGATCCGCTCCCTCGGAGGACGCGAAGGCCTCGCGAACCGCCGCCGGCACCAACAGTGCCGTGAGGCTCGGTACCTCGCCGGCGAGATAGCGCAAGCGTCGAAAATCCAAGAAGGAAATCGGCGGTGGGACAACTGGCGCGCTGCTCAACTCCGAAAGCGCGTCTCGGACTCGGTCGTCTTTCAAGAACGATGAGGTCAAGACCAATGCCAAGACTTGTTCCTCAGAGTTCTCGGCCATCGTGATAAGGCTCTTGCCCACGTTGTCGCGGCCTTGCCCCGAGCCGCCGAAGACCTCTTGCAGGATGCTCCCGGTGTTGGAGATCAGACCCAGAAGCCGGAGTGCGACCGGTCGAGCGCTGGCGATCTCCTTGTCGTCCAATGCGGTCACGAGCTGGATGAAGGGCGTATCCATCGTGCTCTGCATCGCGCGAAGGGCCAGTTCGCCGGCTCGCGACCCGTCGGCAACGACCGCAGTGGTGCCCGCTCTGACTCGACCATCGAAGATACCCCCGAGGTCATGATCGAGCGAACGCAGATCACCCTGGATGAGATCGATGAGCAGTGAGGAGAATTCGGCGTAAAGTTCGCTTCCTCGTCCCAGGCGCTTGCGCGCAGAGACCAGGGCGGGACGAGTCTTCAGATGCTCGAAGAAGACCTCCTCGAGCACATCGCGCTCACCTTTTTCTTCTTCCGGACGATCGTTGGTGACCGTGCGACTCTCTCGCATCTGCTCGTCCCAGCGCGTCGCGCGCTTCAACAGATACGTACGTATGATGTCGGGCTCGAGGTCATAACCCTCCCACCAAAGTCGCCAGGCCAACTCGTCGAGCTGTTTCGTACTCGTGCGCAGTTGGGAGATCCGTAGCATCCGCTCGGCCGTGCCCGCCGGGTAACGCGCCAGTGAACTGCGACCACCGATCTGATCGTGAAAAGGTTCACCGATCAAGCGGCGGCGATGCAGCCGAGCCAGCTGGTCACGGGTGGTGTCGACGCCGGCGAAGCCCAGATAATCGAGGATGTCTTGAGTCGGCTCCCAGGACTGCGGTTCCTCGTTCCAACTCACGTTTCGACCTTAGTTTTGCAACTCCCGAAAACGGAGGATGTCGAGGTCGATGACTACGACGTTGTCACTATGCCCTAAGTCCGTCGACGATGGCTTGGCGCGCGGTGTCACTGAGCGCGTAGGGCGCGTAGATGCTGAAGCGGCTGATGACGTCGTTGAGACGTTCGCGAACGACGGCGCCCACGTCCTCCGGCGCCGCGACGACACTGAAGGCATTGAGCACCTCATCGTCGATCAGTTCGCCCATCTGCTCCCATTGGCCCGTCTTCGAAAGAGCATTGAGTTCACTCTGGAGACCGCCCCAACCGTGTAACTCGAGAACTCCGCGGTAGGCCGGCGTCGAGCCGTAGAAAGCGATCTGCCCACGGACCTTGCGTGTCGCGTCATCCAACTCTTCGTCGTTCTTTCCTGTCGCCACCAATCCAGAGAAGGAGATCGGAAAGTCCTTGAGCTCGCGTCCCGATTTGGCCAGGCCGCGCTCGAGGGCCGGCAGGGTGACCTCGCGGATGTAGCGCTCGGTGCTGAAGGGGTGCACCAAGAGCCCGTCGGCCACTTCGCCGGCCACTTCGGTCATCAACTCGCCCACCGCCGCGAGGTACACCTTGGGCGCGCCGTAGGGATTGGGTCCCGGATCGAAGAACGGCGACATCAACGTGTGTCGGTAGAACTCCCCCCGAAAATTGAGCGCGACGCCCTCATTCCAGGTCGCCCAGATCGCTCTCATCGCCAAGACGTATTCGCGCATACGCGCAGCCGGATGCGACCAGGGCATCGAGTAACGCTTCTCGATGTGCGGCTTGATCTGTGACCCGAGACCGAGCAGCAGCCGGCCGCGCGACAGCAACTGCACGTCATTCGCCATGGTGGCCGTGATCATCGGACTTCGTGCGAACGCCACGACGATGCCAGTGCCGAGCTCCAGCGTCGTGGTCGCCCTCGCCGCTCCAGCCACGATCAGGAGCGGGTCGTGCCCGGTTTCAGCTGACCAGGCGCCGTCGTAACCCGCGAGCTCTAAGGCACGCGCGTCGGCGCCCACGTCGTCGTTTCGAAAGGAGAGACCGCCGTCGACCAACATGGGCGAAGTCTAAACCGACGCTTTGATCGATTGAGTTGGAGCGAGGTGTTCAGGTGGTGAAGACTTGACCGACCATGGACGCGACTTCATCATTCGGAACCGCCGCGGAGAAGAGGAAGCCCTGGCCGAGTTCACAGCCCAGTCGACGAAGCCGACTGAACTGACCCTCGGTCTCGATCCCTTCAGCGAGCATCGTCATATTGAGTTTCTGGCCTAAGGAGATGATCGTCTCGAGCAAGGTGTCGTTGCGTGTCGACTCGTGGACGGGACGAACGAATGACTGGTCGATCTTGATGATTCGCGGACTCAGAGCTGCCAAGTACGACAACGACGAGAAACCGGTGCCGAAATCATCCAGGGCGATACCCACTCCGAGTGTGCCGAGCAGGTCCAACACGGCCATCGTTTCTGCGATATCGACCAACGCGACGCTCTCGGTGATCTCCAAGATCAGAAAAGCCGGCGGCAAGCCGCTCTCGCGCAGGAGATTCTTTATCGTGGGCACCAGTCCCGGATCGAGGAACTGGTGCGCCGAAAGATTGACCGTCACGTACGGCCGAGCGATCGACGAATCGTCGATCGCCCACTTGCTCGCTTCGAGGATCGCCTCGCGTAGAGCGAACGAGCCGAGTTCCAAGATCAAATCACTCTGTTCAGCCAGTGGGATGAACACGGTCGGTGGCACCCAACCTCGTTCGGGATGCTTCCACCGCATCAGGGCCTCGAAACCGACCACCTGACTTGTCGTGAGGTCGGCGATCGGTTGATAGTGCATCGCTAGGTCCCCGACGCCGAAGGCCTGTCGCAACTCTTGGACGAGTGCGAATCGGCTCACCGCACGCTGGTGCATCGTGGGGGTGAAGACCACGTGGTGTCCGCGTACGTTGCGCTTTGCTTCGTACAAGGCGGCGTCGACGTTTTGAATCGTTTCGGAGAAGCTGCTGCAGGTCGCGTCCCAGATGACGATGCCGACGCTGGCGCGTTGTTCGATGAGCGATCCGGCGATGTTGTAGGGCTCGGCGATGACGCTGATCAAACGCTCGGCGAGGACCTCGGCCTCGGCCGGTGAGACGAGTCCCTCGGCCAAGTACAAGAACTCGTCGCCGCCAAAGCGGCAGAGCGTGTCGGCCGATCGAGTAATGAGCGCCAGCCGATTCGCGATGGCGGTGAGCAGTTGATCACCTACGAAGTGACCGTGTGTGTCGTTCACCCCCTTGAAGTCATCGAGGTCGATCAAGAGGACCGCACCGATGCCACCTTGGCGAACCACGCGACCGTGAGCCTGGGCCAACCGGTCCTCGAAGAGTGCTCGGTTGGCTAAACCCGTGAGCGGGTCGTGCAGTGCCTGATGCGAAAGCTGCGCCGCCAGTGCACGCTCTTCAGTGATGTCGCGCTCAGAGAAGACGAAGTAGAGGATATTGCCGTCCTCATCGCGCGCGGGTGAACGCGACACCTCGACGTCGATGACCCGGCCGTCTTTTCTCAAGTAGCGCTTGACGTAGCGCTCCTGCTCCACTTCACCCGAGATAAGTCGCTGGTGCGTGCTTTCGGTGATGCCGACGTCGTCGGGATAGGTGAACGGCGTCGAGTCGCAGCCGAGCAACTCCTCGCGAGAAAACCCGACCATCTCACACATGGCGTCGTTTACGGCGATGATGCGGTCATTGGCGTCAGCAAAGGTCATCGGCGCCATGTTGTTCTCGAAGGCCACGCGAAAACGGAGTTCGGCGTCGGCACGAGCCTGTTCGTTGGCTCGCTCGGTAGTCATATCGCGAATCGCGAGAATCACCCATGATCCCTGATCAAGAGCCAAAGGCGATCGTGAAACTTCGACGTGAACCTCCTGGCCATCGCGACGAAGGAGAGTCAGATCCGGATCATTCCAGACCGAGGCGACTGGGTTGCGCGGCCGTTCCTTGCGAGCGCGCACCAAGCGGCCGCGAAGGCGCTCGGGAATGAGCATGATGACGTCGCGACCGATCAACTCGGTCTGTTCATAGCCGGTCAAGGCGCACAGGAGTCCATTGACATAGTGCACGATGCCACGAACGTCCACCAGCGCCGTCGGTTCGGGAAGGGCTTCGAGGAGTCCGTTCCAAGAGGTCGGATGGACCGAGCTGAACGGCACCATTTTGGGGGTCGTTTCGACTTCGTTTTCGCAGACCAATCCAACCGATTCGGCTCGGGGCGTGGCCCGAGGAAGCTCGAAGAGATCGGTCATGGATGAACGCTAGGCCGGACGACTGTTTTGCTTGTCAACAACTTCTCAACAATGTCCCAAACCTTCGTCAACGCGAAAGTCAGAATCTCGCAGTCCCCACGAAGTGGTCGTTTGTCCCACTGGGATAGTCGAGCGACATCCCCTAGACGTTCAAACCAACAGATGAAGGTGTCGTCTATGGTCCGAGTCCCGCCGCCATCGAAATGCAGTGTCGACACTTCGCACAGGTTGTCGTCCTTGTTGTGCACAGGAAAACGCGCACTCGAGATGATGCGATTCAACTCGAAATGGTGCGCAGTAGCGCGAAGTTCCTGCGTTACGGTTCAGAGGATGAAAGTTATCGCCGGCTCCCCCGAGCTGCACGCTCCACGCCGTGCGTCGACACGTCATACCTGGTCCCAAGGGGTTCGATGACCGTCGGTGATCGCAGGCTTGCTCGATTACTCAACTCGTTTCCCGAGATTGTCGTGGTACTCGACGCTGTCGGGAACGTCCTCTGGGTTAACGAGTTGGCTCTCGAACTCTTCGGTCGTTCATTGGAGTCAGCGATAGGAACGTCGGCCGTCAATCTCGTGCATCCCGACGACCTGGAGATCGTGCTGCGATCGCTCGAGACGATCCAAACCAAAAGCGTGGGCACGGTCCTTGAAATCCGAGCGCAGATCGGTGACGAGTGGCGACTGATTGAACTCATCGGCACCCCTGTCTCGTGGTTCCGGAAGGGCGCGATCCTCTTCAGCATCCGCGACCTGACCGAGCGTCGACGATTCGAATTGGCGCGCGACAACGTCGCTCGGTTCCGGTCATTGGTGCACAACGCAACCACGATCATGATGCTGCTCTCCCCCGCCGGCGTCGTTGAATCGGTGTCCGGGGCGATGACTCGCAAGCTAGGACATGACCCCGAGGACGTCGAAGGCGAGCCACTCGCCAACATCGTCACACCGAACGATCGTCCGGCCCTTCGCGTGGCGATCGAGCATGCGCTGCGAGACTCCAGTGCGTCCCAGCCGGTGGTGCAGGCACTTCGCCTGGTGCGACGCGGAAGTGCGGAGATGTTTTCTTTCGAGCTGTCGATTGTCAGCCTGGTGGACGATCCCACGGTGGGCGGTCTGGTCGTGACGGCACACGACGTCTCGGCTCGCGTCAGCGCCGAGATGGAGCTTCGCAATACGGTGCGTGAACTGCGCGAGACCTCATCGTTACTGAACTCCACCCTGGAGTCGACCGCCGACGGACTGCTCGTCGTCGGTATCGACAGATCCATCACGAGCTTCAATTCGCAGTTCGCCGAGATGTGGCGGGTACCGACCAATCTCGTGGCCGCACGAAACGACACCCGATTGATCGAGTACGTGGCCGATCAACTCACGGACCCGGCCGCATTCATTGCCCGCGTCAACGACCTCTACTCCCAGCCCGACGCCGAGAGCCTCGACACATTGGAGTTCGTCGACGGTCGAGTGTTCCGGCGATTGTCCAAGCCCCAGTTCGTCGCCGGCGACGTGGTGGGTCGCGTATGGAGTTTCAGCGACATCACGGAACAAAAACGGCTGGAACAGGACCTGGCCCACCTGGCGTTCCACGACGCCCTCACTGATCTTCCCAACAGAGCGCTCTTCCAGGACCGGGCGAACCTGGCCCTCGCCCGCAGTGAGCGAAACGAAAAATACGTGGCGGTCCTATTTTTGGATCTCGACAACTTCAAGACCGTCAACGAGAGCCTCGGACACTCCGCCGGGGACGAACTGCTCCGCACCGTGGCCTCCACTCTTGCGAGGTGCCTCCGCAAGTCCGACACCGCAGCGCGACTCGGCGGAGACGAGTTCGCGGTGCTCATCGAAGGCGCCACTTCACGCGAAGAGGTCATGCAAATGGCGGCTCGTCTGATGAAGGCGCTTCGCCAGCCGGTCATCGTCGCCGATCAAGAGATCGCCGTCACGGTGAGCATGGGCATCACGTTCGGCGTCAAAGGCAACACCAGCGATCAACTCCTTCGAAACGCCGACCTGGCCATGTATCTGGCGAAGTCGCAGGGCAAAGACCGCATCGAGGAGTTTCAAGATCAGATGCATGTCGCGGTAGTGGAGCGACTGGAGCTCGAGAACGACCTTCGCCACGCAGTGCTCTCTGAGGAAATGCGCGTTCACTATCAGCCGATCTTCGATCTCGACACCGGGGTCATCGTCGGCTTCGAAGCGCTCGTACGGTGGCAACACCCCACCCACGGCCTGCTCCAGCCGATCTCCTTCATCCCTTTCGCCGAGGAGATCGGCTTCATCCACCACATTGACCGCTTCGTTCTCACCGAAGCGTGCTCCCAAGCCCGACGTTGGCAGAACCTGGGTATCGCCGGACCGGAGCTACTCATGAGCGTCAATCTCTCCGCTCGCGAAATTGCTGACAACAACATTCGAGACAGCGTCAGCCTCTCGTTGCTCGAAACGGGGTTCGAGCCGAGCCATTTGATTTTGGAGATAACCGAAAGTGCGATCATGCGGAATATCGATGCCGCAATCCGCAATCTCAACTCGCTCAAATCGCTTGGGCTGAGCATCGCGATCGACGACTTCGGCACTGGCTTTTCTTCCTTCTCTCATCTCGACCAGCTGCCGATCGATATCTTGAAGGTCGATCGGTCGTTCGTGGCGACTATCACGACACTCGATGGTCGACCCAGTCTCGCGCCGGCCATCGTGCAGCTGGCCCACACTCTCGGACTCACCACGATCGCTGAAGGTGTGGAATCGTCCGATCAGGTCGCACCACTGCGTGACCTGGCGTGTCGACTGGCTCAGGGCTATCACCTGGGAATGCCGTTGGACGCCGACGAGACCGAAGGCCTGCTTCGTGCTCGCGCCTCCTAAGGTGCACGGTGGGCGAGCCGGTCGCTCACCGAATTGAGAAGGAGACGGTCGTGAGTGACGACGAAGCTGCAAGGAATATGAACGATTGGAACGCCAACATAATCGCCGAGTTCCGAGCCAATGATGGTGTGGTCGGCGGCTCCTTCGATGGTGCACCCGTTTTATTGCTGCATACGTGGGGGGCCAAGACGAATGAAGAGCGCGTCAATCCCATGATGTATTTGGACTACGAAGGTCGACGGTTTGTCTTCGCTTCCAAAGGCGGTGCGCCCGTCAATCCAGACTGGTATCACAACTTGGTGGCGAAGCCGAAGGTAACGGTTGAGGTCGGGACCGAGACCTACGATGCGACGGCGACGCCAGTGTCGCGTGCCGAGCGCGACCGCATCTACCCGGTCCAGGCCGATTTGTTCCCCGGATTCGCGGAGTACGAAAAGGCCACGACTCGAGTGATTCCGGTCGTCGAACTGACGCGGATCAGCTGAAACACCACTACAGCGGCGGTCGTCCGCTCTTTGGATCGAACGAGTGATACTGCGACGCTAACGAGCGGTGCCTGGTCGAAGTCTGCTTCTTGGCAGCCCGTCGAGTCGCCAAGAGACCAAAGAGCACGACGAGGGCGCCAAGGGCCAAGACGATGAACCCGCCGAAGTAGGTGTAGATCACGTGCTGGCACTCCGTGCTCACGCCGAAGCCGACGAACTTTCCTTCGGTCTGGTTGCACACCGTGTTCTTTTGGTGTTCGAGGAGTACGAAGTACACGCCGACGGCCATCGTGGCCAGTCCGAACAGCTCGAAGAACCTCTTCAGCATGGTCTCAACATACATCGAGCGTAGGTCGTAGTCACGGTTCACGCCGCTCGCGAGCTCGTTGAGCACATCACGTGTCGAGTACTTTTGGTGGATACCGACGAACGCACTTCGATACTCACGTGACTGACATCTCGTCGACGACATTGCTGCACGACAAAGTCGTAGCGGCCGGCCTCATCAAGTCCTATGGCTCTGTTCGCGCCGTTCGAAGTCTGGACCTCGAACTCATTCGAGGCACAACGGTAGCCCTCCTAGGTCCCAACGGCGCCGGCAAGACGACGACCATCGACATGATCATCGGACTCACGAAGCCCGATGCCGGCATGGTCTCGATCTTCGGTCGTACCCCTGCCGAGGCCGTGAAAGCCGGAATGATTGGCGCGATGACGCAGACCGGTCAACTCATTGACTACCTCTCGGTGCGTGAACTGGTCACCATGATCGCCCGCATCTATCCGACACCGCTGGACGTCGATGAGGCGCTCACTATCTCTGGTGCCATCAGTTTCGCCGATCGCCAAACGCGCAAGCTCTCCGGAGGTGAGACCCAACGCGTACGTTTTGCCATGGCGCTCGTTGCCGACGCCGAACTCCTCGTCCTCGACGAGCCGACGGTGGCCCTCGACGTCGAGGGTCGTCGCGACTTCTGGCACGCCATGCGCGCATTCGCCGCCCGCGGAAAGACCGTCGTGTTCGCCACGCACTATCTCGAGGAAGCCGACGCCTACGCCGATCGCATCATCCTCATGTCCCACGGGCGCATCGTGGCTGACGGCGCGCCCACCGAGATCAAGGCCACGGTCGGCGGCCGGATACTTCGTGCCACGTTGCCCGGAGTCGCTCTACCAGAACTCCAAGCACTTAACGGCGTCACCTCGGTCGATCGCAAAGGCGACGCCGTCACGCTCATCTGCTCGGACTCCGATGCGACGTTGCGGGGCCTGCTCACCACGTACCCCTTCATCCGCGACATCGAGGTACGCGGCGCGGGACTCGAAGAGGCGTTCCTGGAATTGACGCTCGACGATGAGGCGACCGAGTGATCGAACTGACCTACCTGCGATACGAAGTCCTGCGGACGTGGCGCAACCGACGATTCATGATCTTCTCGCTGATCTTTCCACTTATTTTGTTCCTGGCGATCGCCGGACCGCATAAGAACCTGAAGATCGAGAACGTGCCGTTTCCCCTGTATTACATGACCGGCATGATCGCGTGGGGCTCGATGGTCGCGGTCATCTCGAGCGGCGCCCGCATCGCCGCCGAACGCTCCGTCGGATGGACGAGACAGCTGCGCGTCACGCCGCTGCCCACGTGGTCCTATTTCAACGCCAAGATCTTCTGCGGGTACATGATGGCGATCCTGAGCATCGCGGTGCTGATCGCCGCCGGCACGTCGGTGGGAGTGCGACTCGACGCCGAACAGTGGCTCGTCATGGTCGGACTCCTTTTGGTGGGGTTGATCCCCTTCGCTGTCATAGGCATCATGTTCGGGCACCTATTCAAAATCGACTCCCTGGGACCGGCGATCGGCGGCGTCACGTCGCTCTTCGCACTCCTCGGTGGCTCCTACGGGCCGCTGGTGACCGGTGGTCCTCTTCTCAAAGTGGTGAAAGTCCTTCCGTCCTATTGGCTCGTCCAAGCCGGTAAGACGGCACTGCGCGGGGGCGGTTGGCCGCTCGAAGCGTGGGTCGTCATCGCGGCGTGGACGCTGGTATCTTCTGTCCTCGCGGTCCGCGTCTACCGCCAAGACACGATGAAAGACTGAATTGGTGACTTCCAGCTGGCACCTGCGATGACGACCCCCACATTGATCACGTTCTCCTCGGAACGCTCGGCCGCCGTTGCCGCGATTGAGGCAGTGGCCGACGGTCGCGGTTGGTGCAACCTGTCGCCCGACGTCGAGGAAGAAGTCGCCGACATGAAGGTGAACTACTTCGGGCTGCGACTCAACAAGGGTGTCGATGTCGCAAGTTATGTGACCGCCCCGCCCCGCCGAGGTGTGGCCCAACCCTCGACACTCGGGGTTCTGCACTCACGCAGTCGCCTTGGTCGTGAACGCATCATGCTCATGTTGGGCGGCGCGCCGTTCGTCATTCGACAAGATCACAACACTCGGGGACTGCTGCTCGACGTCCCGGTCGACACGCCAGCCGAACGGGTGCTCACGGTGATGTGCACGCTGACCGAGTCGCTCTGCGACTATGAGTTCAAAGGAAGTTGGACGCTCAGTCGATTCATTTCATGAATGGCCGTGGTGAGAATCCGAGCCGTGGCGGTTTTCGGGACGAGGCCTCGACGAGGTTTCGTCGTGTCACACTTGTCTGATGTCGAAGCTTCCAGATGAGTTTCTCGGGGCGCGACTTCGCCTCAATCGCAAGACAGTGGACGATGTCGACGACGCGCTTGAAGCTGTCGACGCGAGTTTCGACGAACTCCAAGTGTGGATGAAGTGGGCGGCGTCGAGGCCTTCGCGCGAGTCGATCGTCGCTCTCACCCGCGATGATGACGAACGGTTTCGCTCCGATGAGCGCTGGGCGTATTGGATTCGAGAGATCGACAGCGCAGTGCTGGTGGGGAGCGCAACGCTTGATCGTCGCGGCACCGCTGGCGAGCTGGAAATCGGATACTGGATTCGGAGTGACCGAACTCGCCGCGGTTACGCCACCGAGGCCGCGAGCATTCTCACGAGCGCGGCCTTCACCTACGTCCCAACGACCACCACTGTCAAGATCTCAATGGACCGGGCGAATACGGCGAGTGCAGCAGTTCCACGCAAACTCGGTTTCGTTCCTGTCGCCGAGTATGAACGAGAGATCATCACCCCGGGTCATTCGGGCACGGGAGCAGCCTGGATCACTTCGCGTGATGAGTGGTTGCGACGCACGTAATCCAACGATGGGGGCGCACTATGCCCATCCGAGTTCATCGAGGCGAGGATCGCTGATACCAAAGTGGTGCGCGATTTCATGGATTACCGTCTTTCGCACCTGGGCTCGCACGTCGTCCTCGCTTGCGCACACCTGACAGATCGTCTTTTGATACAGGGTGATGCGATCAGGCATCACAGCGTTGTAACTGGAAAAGCCACGACGGGTCAAGGGAATGCCCTCGTAAAGACCGAAGAGGTTTCGCCCTCGAGCTTCGTCCTCGACGATTATCGCGACGTTATCCATACGCGACGAGAGCGACTCCGGCAATGAGGCGACCGCTTCGGCGGCGAGTTCCTCGAAGCGTTCATTGGAGACCTCGAACATCAACGCAGCGTAACGGTATGAGTACCCTCTCCAACACGTTGGTCGCCGTCGTCGACCAGGCGGCATTCAGTCGCCGGTGACGCCGTCGATTCGTTCGCGAAGGAGGTCCGCGTGACCGTTGTGACGCGCGTACTCCTCGATCATGTGCAGGTAGATCCATCGCACGTTGCGAGTGCGCTCGGGGTGATCGCCGCGTCTCGCAACAACCAGGTCGAGCGAAAGATCGGTGGTGGCTTCGCGGCTTCGCTGGCATTCCGCCACGAAGTGCGCAATATCCGCCGATGCGTCCGCCGTCTCCACGTCCAAGAAGTCAGCGTCCGGATCCTCGTCGGTCGAATAGCGAAAGTCGATATCTTCACCAGTGGCAGTTCGTCGGAACCAACCGCGCTCTACTTCACTCATGTGTCGAAGCAAACCCAGCAGTGTCAAGGTTGACGGCTCGACTGATCTCGATTTCAGCTGATCCGAAGTGAGTCCGTCGCACTTCATCAACAGCGTGGCTCGGTGGAAATCGACCCATTCGTCCAAGGCCTGCTTTTCGTTTGACAGTCGGTCCGGATCAATCCTCGTCGGGTGGTCGTGCGGTTCTAGAACGCTCATGAACTTGACGCTACTCAGGAAGTCCGTTGGATTCGAAATCAGAACTGGTGACGCGTGTGGCTGAACGCTCCTTTGGCAAAGGCCAAGATCTTCGTCGGCGTTACCCGAAAGACGAAGATGTCACCGGCCAGGACGTCGGTGCCATCTTGGTGATGAAAGACTCCGTCGCCGACGGCGTAGTTCCAGCGTCCGTCCCACTTATGGGTCCAGACTTCGGCGACCCGAGTGAGCTCGTCGGTCGTCCTGACTCGAGACGCTTCACCTTCGACGACGACGTCGAGACCATCCTCCCACTCGTTGCAACCCGTCGAAAGGATGACGTGAGCGTTGTGACTGATGTTCAACGCTTTTTGTTCGTCCGCCCCCGTGGAGAAATACAGCGCCTCGCCGCTCCACACGGCCACGAGTGGCGTGACGTGGGGTCGTCCGTCGGCCCGTACGGTAGCGATCCAAAAGAGCTGCGCCGACTCAATGGACTCGCGAGTCACCGACCACGGTGTCGCCACTGCACCTTTATTGCTGAAACGTGCATCGACCGTCGTTACAGGCTCGCTCATCAACATTCTCCTTGTTGAGTTGATCGTGATCTGCTACTTCTACTGTGAAATCTGCGGCACCGCTCAGTGTGCGACTTGGGCGGCAATGAACGCCAGCGCGATGAAGACGCACACGATGCCGACCAGCCATCTTCCGACGCGCGAGCGCGGTCTTCGACCCGTCGCTCGCCAAATCTGTTGCGACAACCCCGCCGGGCTAAAGGGGTCCGCCTCGAAGCCACTGCCGGCCTCGGGCCACATCACGGGAGGTGTTTGATCGCCGTCGGGCACGATTGGGTGCTCAGCCGGGTCGTGCGCATCATCGGAGCTGCCCATCACTCGAACTTTAGGTCCTGCCGGTTCCAGGGGGACACTGCGCTCCGCCGGTCGATGAGGAACCACCGTTCAGTGGGAGGTGTAGACGAGGCCGAGACTGTCACCATCGATTTAGATTTGGGAGATGGATTTCCCGTCCCCCACCGGCGCTGTACTCACACGCGACGAAGTGTTCTTGATGTATCTGGATTACTGTCGCGAGCGCACAATCGAGAAAGTGATCTCGCTTCCTGCCGATGCCTTGGTCGTCAGTGTCGTACCATCCGATTGGACCGCGCTCGAATTGGTAAAGCACCTGACCTACGTAGAGATGCGATGGCTGGAGTGGGGCTTCGAGGGTCGCGCCGTCGTCGATCCGTGGGGCGATCACCTCGGCGAACGCTGGGTCATCGAGCCCACCGACACTTTGGAGTCGCTCGTGGCGACCTTGCGCGAACGAGGCGTGACGACCGGAATGATCGTGCGCCGCCACGAATTGGACGAGCTGGGACAACCTGGGCCACGCTGGGAGGATGAACGGTCAGCGACCCTGGAACGCGTGCTGTTCCACCTGCTGCTGGAGTACGCCAGGCATCTTGGCCACCTCGATATTTACAGCGAGTTGGTAGAGGGTGAAATCGGCGAGTAGTTGATTCGTACGCGAGGTTCGGTATCGTCGCTCTCATGGCCACTTCCCCAAAGAAAAAGACGAACACGTCCGCACCAAAGAGCCCGCGATCGACGCATAGGTCTCGCCCAACCCCCGAAGAGCTCCGTGAAGTAAGTCTGGGATGCTCACGGTTTCTTGCGGGCATGGGTCGCCGCGATGCTTCCATCTTGCTCGAGACGATTCCTTCGGACTCCAAGATCGACGTCTACGGCAACGGCGGCGTTGTTGAGCAGCTCGAGCAGGAAGTCGCGCGTCGACTCGGCAAGGAAGCTGCTCTCTTCATGATCTCGGGCACCATGGCCCAACAGGCGGTCCTGCGCATCCACGCCGACCGACGCAGTCGTCGCTCCGTCATCTTCCACCCGAAATGTCACCTCGACGTCAGAGAAGAACGCGCCTACGAGCGACTGCATCAACTCGTCGCCGTTACCTGCGGACCGGACACTACGCCTCTCACGTCCGAGCAACTTGCTTCAGTTGGTGAACCGGTCGCCGCGCTTCTCGTTGAACTGCCGCAACGCGATCTCGGAGGCACGCTCCCGGTGTGGGATGAGTTGGTGGCCCAGGTGGACTGGGCGCACAACCACGGAGCGGCGACACACATGGACGGCGCGCGACTCTGGGAGGCAGCGCCGTTCTACGAGTCGACGGCATCGAAATCAATCGCCGACATCGCCGGACTGTTCGATTCCGTCTATGTCTCGTTCTACAAGGGTCTCGGCGCCATCGCCGGCTGCTGTGTTGCCAGTGACAAGGAGACCATCGAGGAACTGAAACTCTGGCGTGTGCGCCACGGTGGACGCGCATTCGGCCTCTGGCCCTACGCGGCATCGGCTCTCACGGCACTACAACTTCGCGGCGATCGATTCGGGGGTTACTACCAGCGAGCCCAACAGATCGCGCGCACCCTTCAACGAATCGACGGCATCGAAGTGCTCCCGTATCCCGTGCAGAGCCCGATGATGCACGTACGTGTGAGCGGACCGTGCGACACCGTGATGTCACGGATGCTCGACATAGCGCGCAAAGACAGCGTCTGGATGTTCGGCGGCGCCTATGAAGTGGAAGGTCCGACGCTGCAACGATTCGAATTCAACGTGGGCGACGCCACGATGGGATTCACGATCAAAGAGATCGGTGAACTCTTTCAACGCATCGTGGCGACGACACATCGATGACTTCGTGATCAAGTGCTTCGAAGGCCACCGCAGGTAAGAATCTCCGAATAATCAGGGCCCGGTTCACAACGTCGCCGGTATGGTCAGGGAACGCACCATTTGAGGAGACATCATGCTCGGAGACAAGTCGGAACACTTTGAGGGCAAGGGCACGAACCTAACTGCCGTGGAATCACACCTCACCGAATACCTCGAGGCCGATGGCTTCAAGGTCCAGACCGCGCCACCCGGTGATCAAGGGACGGTAATTCAGGCGCAGAAGAGTGGCTTTCTTCGCGACATCGTCGCGGCTGAGCGCGCCTTCACGATCACGATCACCGGCGACTCCAATGACTTCACGGTTCGGTTCGGCATTGGCAAATGGCTTCAGAACCTCGGGGTCGCTGCCGTCGAGACGCTCTTGGTGTCCGATCTTTTCCTGCCGATCGACGTCGCCGACTCGCTGTGGAGCCTGGAGGTCGAAGACAAGATCATCGCCGACCTCAAGAAGTTCGTTGGGTAACTCTCAAGGTTCGAAACCCCGACTTCAGCGACTCGCCACAGTTCCGTCCGGAGACGGCAAAGTCAATTCAGTTACTGTTCGTAGTTCTCTACGATCTCGGTCTCGCGAACCCTGGCCTGACCCGGATCGCGTCCGAACTCACGCAACGCTCGGCGTTGACGAAGAAGGTCCCAGCACTGGTCAAGCGTCTCTTCTAAATGCGCGAGTCGTTCAGCGTCGTCGGGCGTCTCGTGTTCGCGCAGGATCTTCTCCTCGTCAACCAAGGTATTGATCCGCTTATAGATGTCTTCGTCAACCACGTTGATCCTTCCTCACTGCCTTTAGCGATCGCATTTCGCGTTCAAAGTCTCATTGCAATGTAGTCACTCGTTCAAATCGGTAGGTCACCGGTCGCGGACGCTGTGGAACCCGTGTCCTTATAGGCGGCAATGGTTCGCTCGGCGATCCTCATCTGGTGAATCTCATCCGCGCCGTCAGCGAGGCGTGCCCAGCGCGCGTGCTGGAGCATCGACGCCAACGGGGTGTCGGTCGAATAACCCAGGGCGCCATGGATCTGAACGGCCCGGTCAATGATTCGATTGAGGCTGTTGGCGACGAAGTGCTTCGTCATCGAGACTTCGGTTCGAAAGTCATCACCACGGTCGATCTTGTAGGCCGTGTGGAGCACCATCAGCTTGCACTGGTAGAGCTCCATCGCCGAATCGGCAATCATCCATTGGACACCTTGCTTCTCGGCCAGCGTCGAGCCATGGGAATACCGATTGATCGAACGATCAACCATCATGTCGAGGGCCGTCTCGGCTTGAGCGATCCATCGCATACAGTGCGCCAGACGAGCCGGACCCAGTCGAGCCTGTCCGAGACGATGACCGTTCCCCCGTCCACCCAAGATCTGCTCGTCCTTCACTCGCAGATCCTCAATCACGATCTCGCTATGACCGGTCGAACCATGCATTGTCTCCACTTCACGAACGTCATGCCAACCTTCGGAAGGGATGTCCACCAGGAAGGCCGTCGTTGCACCCGATGAGCCTTCGGGGACATCTGGTTCGGTGCGCACCATGAGAATCGCGAATTGAGCGCGTCGCGCGTTCGAGATGAACCACTTGTGTCCGTTGATGATCCACTCGTCGCCGTCCTTCTCGGCGTGCGTGCGTATCAATGTCGGGTCCGATCCCGCGACCTCGGGCTCGGTCATGGCGAAGCACGACATGACCTTGCCTTCGCATAGCGGGCGCAGGTAACGCTCCTTCTGATCGTCATTGGCCCAATGAAGCAGGGTGTGCATGTTGCCTTCGTCAGGAGCCATGCAGTTGAGTACCCAAGGACCGATTCGCGTCTTGCCCGCTTCTGCTTGCACCATCGCCAACTCGACATGGCCGAGTCCCATACCTCCCCACTCTTTGGGCATGTGAGGCAACCAAAGACCCAGGGCTTTCGCCTGTTCGCGAAGATCCAGGATCGTGGCGAGATAGTCGCGTCGCGAGAGCGCTTCGGACTCGTCGTCGGGTCGAGCGACGGCCGGAATAATCGTGTTCTGGACGAAGTCGCGAACGCGTCGGCGGATCTCTTCGTGTTCGGGTGCGAGAGTGAAGTCAATGGCCATGAAGATCCTTTGTTCTGCCCGTGACGGCGCTGACGTTGACACTATCGTCGCCCCACTCTGATCCAAAGATTGCACGGACCCCGTGGCAACGTCTAGGTCACAATCGCTGTCGAATCTCAGAGCGTCAGATCACACGCCGTTCGTGAAGTAGGGAGCGGGGACGCCGCTTTCGAGGTAGCGAGCAAGCCGGTCAAGGATCATCGCCCACGACTGCGCCGTGTACGCCAGATCCGACTCGCTGTAACTGGGCTCGAAGTCGTAGTGACGGAACTGGACGCTCGTCTCATCGGGCGACTCATCGTGTGAGGACAGCGCCCACTCCCACGTCGAACCATTCCATCCCGGGAATCCGGATTCGACCTTCATACGCACGAGTTCGTCGGCCACCAACGCGATGGCGACGTTGAGATCGACCGGCGCCTCGACGAAACTAAACCGGCCGTGCAGGTCATCGAGCTCGCAGTCCGACGTCCAAAATGCCTTCTGTCCTTCGGTCGTGCGCAGTACGTCATAGACCTTGGAACGACTCGCGTTCACGTTGGTCGCCAGTGCAATCCGGAGCTCCATGATCCCTCCACTTCGTCGCCCTCACAGTACCTCCGAGTCGTGAGGGACTGAATTGACGTTTACTATGAAGTCCACTTGCAGGAACGTTGAGAGGGGTCACCACATGCCATTGACAGGGAACTACGAACCGAGTCCATCGGAATGGGTGCGAGACCAGGTGAAACTGTACGAACGCACCCACGGCGTCGAGGGCAACACGTTGCGCGACACGGGGCTACCTGTCGTGATCGTGACGTCGCGCGGTAATAAGAGCGGCACGATCCGAAAGACTCCGCTGATGCGCGTGGAACACGACGGCCACTACGCGCTCATCGCCTCTCAAGGAGGAGCTCCGACCAATCCCGTGTGGTACTACAACTTGATCGCTGATCCTGAATCGGTGACGATACAAGACGGCCCGGAGCCTTTCGATGTCACCGTACGTGTGGTCGAAGGTGAAGAACGCGAACAGTGGTGGGAGCGCGCCGTCGCGGCATTTCCGCCCTACGCGCAGTACCAACTCAAGACCGAACGACAGATTCCTGTCTTCGTCGCCACCAGGCGTTCTTGAGCGCGGGAAAGGCCCCGCTGTGTCCGTGAAACGGGCGGTCGGGCTCTAGTGTTCTAGAGATTCGCATTCACGCACGGGTGTGAACGGACCGAGGAGTTAGTGAAATGGCGACCTGCCCCACTTGCGGCACGCAAGAAGTTCCCGGTCAGCAGTTCTGCCCTTCGTGCGGATCTCCTACGTCGAACGTGTATTCGAACCCAGCTCCCTTGCCCAGCTACCCAGCCGAATCAGGGCCGTCAATCGGGAGTTACCAGCTAGCCGGTTTTTGGAAACGCTTTCTGGGCTATCTCATTGACTACATCGTGTTGATCGTCATAGAAATACTCATTCTCAGACCCTTCCACGCGGGTTTCGCTGTCACCGTCATCGCCACGATAATTCTCTCGTTCCTTTACAACACATTGCAGATTGGACTTAATCACGGGCAGACACTCGGCATGCGCGTGGTTGCTGTGAAGTGTGTCGACCAGGACGGCGTTAGCGAGATCAACTATCCGCGAGCGGTGAAGCGCGCTGTCTTTTACGAGGCGCTCACGTTGATCGGGAGTCTGGAGAACGTGCATCGTTACGCCCACCCCACGACCGCCCAGCTTCACCACCAGACCCACCAAGAATTGATCCTCTTGATCTTGATTCTGCCCCACATCGTTGACCTCTTGTGGGTCGCGTGGGACAAGAGAAAACAGACACTCCACGACAAATTCGCTGGTACGGTCGTCATCTCAACGCGCCTGACTCAGTTTTAGCGAGCAAGATTCGCAAGGTTACGACCTCAGATGAGCGACAATCCTCGTCACCTATTTGGCGAGTTGGTGGCTCAACTTCGGTGGCATTGGAAGTTGGTCCGGCGCAAGTTGGCCGGCGGGCCACGTCGTCATTTCCACGTCGACGGCGACTGCGACGTCAACGCCGCCACTCGGTACCGTCAATTCAATAGGCGTGTTGAGCGACACTCCCTGCAGCCACGGGACTGGATCGATCGGGTCGGGACCGTAGCTATTCGGTGAGTACCAATTCGGCGGATGCGACGTGTCGAGTAGTCCCATGGCCTGGTACGTGATCGCCACCAATTCGGCGCAGAAGATCGAACTCTGGTCCGTCGCTTGTTCGTAGAAGTGTCCGATCGCGTAGTTCAGCGCCATCTGCAAGACGGTGCCGAATGGTCGGTCCTCATAGCCATTGATGACATCCAACATCGTTTGGTTCAAGGTTGAGGGTCGGTCCCAATTCAGCTTCAGGTAATACGGCACGTCGAGGTACTGGTTCGTGATGACCTCCGTCGCGCCGAGCGCATCGCCAAGTTGCGCTCCCCCGTGCGAGGTGCCGGTGTGCGGATCGGTGACGATGGCGGCGGGTGCCTCTTGCCACATGAGTGGCGGCTGACTGGGATCGGGTCGGTAGATCATCGCCGAATGCGAGAACTGACCACCGGTGAAAAGCTTGATCCATTCGCTCTCACTCGACGTGCCCGAGAAGAGGATCAGGTCGCCGGTCTGCATCTCGCTGACGAGATCGTTCCACGGAGTGGGTTGGATAACAGGCATGAGAACTCCTTACCTTCGTAATCTCAAGCGAAGCTTGGACCGCGGCCCCGCTCTTTCGGATGAATTTTTTGACCTTACACGACTAATGTCAGTGAAACTTGCGACATTGGGAGAGCGATGACTGGCATCGACGGACTTCCGACGTCGACCGAGCAGGTCGAGGTCGCCGTGCTCTTCACCGACATCGAAGGTTCGACCTCGAAGTGGGAAGCCGACGCCGCGGCCATGCGCGACGTACTGGCTCGTCACGACGAGGCGCTGACGCACTCCATCACGGAGTGTGCGGGTTCGGTCGTCAAGCACACGGGTGACGGCTTCCTCGCCCGTTTTGACGGTGCCCGAGACGCCGTGTCCGCAGCGGTCACCGCGCAACTGAAGTTGGCGCAACTCGATTTCTCCGCCGTGGGCGGACTTCGAGTCCGCACGGCGATCGATGCTGGAGCGGTCGAGGAACGTGCCGGCGACCTCTACGGTACGCCGCTTAATCGGAGTTCACGAATCATGGACTCGGCGCACGGAGGACAGGTACTGATAAGTGAGAACGTCTACGACGAGCTCCGTGCCGACCCACGGCTTCGCGTAGGTACGGAGTGGGCTCCCGTAGGCTTCGTCGACCTCGGACTCCACCGTCTCAAAGGAGTTGCCCGACCCCAACGTCTCTATCAAGTCGACCACCCAGGATTGACCCAAGGTTTCCCGCCCCTGCGAACGCTCAATTCATCCCTGGGAAATCTACCCATCGATAGCGACACCATCCTCGGTCGAGAAGACCTCGTGAAGAGGGTCGCCGAACTCTTGGAGTCCCCCGGCGTCGTGACACTGATCGGACCGGGCGGCGTCGGCAAGACCAGCCTGGCTATCCGCCTGGGTCATGAAGTCACCGCGAACTTTCCCGATGGGATCTGGTTCGTGGATCTCGCTGTCGTCACTAACCCACGGGGCGTCGCGGCGGCCATCGCCCGAACGATGGGCCTTTCACGTCGATCGGGCCAATCTCTCGAGTCAACTCTCCGTGACGTACTTTCGAGCCGCCAGGCGTTGCTCGTGCTCGACAACGCAGAGAACGTTGCCGAGGCGACTAGGGACTTACTGACTCGCATCCTGGTACACGGATCGGCCTCTCGATTGCTCGTGACGAGTCGAGTCCCTCTGGGAGGTTCCGCCGAGACCAAGATCCGAGTCGACCCGTTGACGACGCCGGACCGCATCGGCGTCAATTCGCTCGCCGAAGCATTGGCCTGTCCCGCCGTGGAATTATTCGTCGAACGCGCACGCAAGGCGCGTCCCGGATTCAACTTGACCGAAGAGAACTTCGCCGCCGCCGTCGCGATCTGCAATCATCTCGACGGACTCCCCCTCGCTATTGAATTGGCCGCGGCGCGGGTGGAACTCATGTCGCTTGATCAGATCTCAGAACGCCTGGACGATCGATTCCGACTTCTTCAAGCTGGACCGGAACAAGATCCCCGCCACCGAACATTGGCGACCACGCTCGATTGGAGTTATGAGAATCTTGATGACGACGCACAGCACTTGTTCAATTGCCTCAGTGTCTTTGCCTCAGGGTTCGACCTCGAAGCTGCCGTCGCGGTGACCGGGGTCGATGAGTTCGAAGTCATCGATCGACTTGGCGATCTGGTCAACAACTCCATGGTCACAACCGATCATCGCGGTAACACCAGCCGTTATCGCCTGATCGAAACCATGCGCGATTACGCCGCCCTGCGGCTCGAAAAGTCTGGCGAAACCGAGTCCGTTGAGGTCCAACACTTCGAGTACTTCACGAGCCTGGCAAAGCAACTTCGTCGTGACATGTGGTCCGGGGACGCGCTGTTCATCCTGGATCGCTGTCGCCTGGAGTTATCGGATCTCCGACGAGCTTTCGAGTACGCCTTGACGAACGAACCGGCGGCGGCGCTCGCTATGGCCACCGACCTCTACGCGCTGTGGCTCGTCCGAGATCTAGCCGCCGACGGACGGCGTTGGCTGAACGAAGCGATTGATCTGCTCGGCGGGATTGACAACGCAGACCTTTCGCCTCAACTCGTCGTCGCTCTCGACGATGCCGGCACGCTCGCTTGGATGATGGCCAATACCGACGAAGCGATTCGTTTCCTCGAAGCGGCACTCGCCATCGCCGAACGATTGGGTGACGACCCACCGCCCAAGGCGCTCGTTCGCCTGGGATCTATTCGTAGCCTGGCGGGAGATCTGACCGAAGGTCGCCGACTCTGCCAATTGGCCCGTTCGATTGCCGAGAACTCCTCCGACGTCGAGAGTCTCATGGTCGTCGAACGCACCTTGGGCGCCGTGCTCGCGCTTTCCGGCGACGCCGAAGAGGGCGCAGCCATTTGCGAACAAGCGATCACGAGAGCGCGAGGCACTGATCTGTGGCTGGCGTCTGCTTTGACGAACTTGGCCTATGCCACCTATGAAATCAATCCAACTCGAGCGGCTGAGGCCAGTCTCGAAGCGATCGAACAGTCGAAGCGCATCGGATCGAAGTATTACCAGGGCAGCGCGTGGGCCGGACTTGCACTCGCGAGGCTCGCGACCGGTGATGAGGCAGCCAGTTCGCGCGCCTACGCCGAAGCCTTGCCGATCATGCTCGAGAGCGGCGCTCGTCAGAGCGTCTTGCTGTCACTTTTCCGATTGAGCGAATCTCTCTTGGACGTAGCGACCGAGGTCGCCGTGGAACTCGGTGCTGGGGTGGCGGCACTGCAACTCGGTCCCGGATCCGATGGCACGTGGCAAGAGCTGAGACTCGGACACATTCGAGGCCAAGTCGCCGATCGTCTGGATGACCGATCGTTCGATGACGCATGGTCGAGAGGCCTCCAATTGAGCGTGGACGCGATGGTCGTGCTGGCTCGCGAAACCGTCGACAACGTATGGCCAGCACTTATCGAGATCGATGACGGCGTCGTAACCTGACGGCCAATGCGTGACAGTTCTGCAACGGTTCAGTTCGGTGCGAAGAAGAACTCACGACACTTTTCAAAGCCGATCAATTCGACGTCGACACGCGTCATTTCATCCCACCGAGACCGTGTGAGCGTGACTTTCATCAATTCTGCAGGGATACCTCGACGCAACACGCTTCGCCGGCCGCTCTCTTCGTAGCCCAATGCTCGCGACACGTTCAGTGATGATTCGTTGTCGATGAACCCTCCGCTCTCGGCTTCACGCGCGTTGAGATGGTCGAAGGCGAGCGTCAGGATTCCCCGTCGCATCTCCTTACCAAACCCGCGTCCTTGATATTCACGTCCTAGCCACGAACCGCTCGTAACCACGCGACGCGACGCGAAGTCCGTCGCCGAAAGGCTCTGAACCCCTACGACTTCGTGTTCAACGAAGACAGCGCCGTTGAACGTCCAATTGTTCGGCGTCCATTCGGCTCGGTGGCGCCAACCCCACTGCAACATGCCTCGTTCGAGAAGTGGCGAGGGCTCATCGGTCCAGGGGTAAAGAAACGGCATGGTCGCGGGATCATGCACTCCCTTTGCCGCGAGTCGCGCCAAATCGACCAAATCATCATCGGCCGGCAATCGAATCTCGAGACGTGGTGTAGCGATGCGCAGATCGAAAAGCGGCCAGTATGGATTCTCCATGCTCAAGTATGGCGGCATACGCGCCAAACAGCCCGGACCGCGAGTTGTTGAAGGACACTGCAGTGCTAAGGCTTGGACGACGCTTCCGTCCATTGCCGATGAGAACGCCAAAGGTACGTGATGGCGTTTGCCAAGAGAGCAACCGAAGCTACGGCGGCCAACCATACACCGGCGCCAACGGCATTGGCGAGAGGCGACTGCAGCGATGCGGTGACGGTGGTCGAGAAGTGGTCGAGCCAGTTCCTCCTGCCCAACAGCAATTGAACGATCTCCGCCGTGGCATCACCTAGCGCTCCAAGGGCGAGTCCTACGGCGATCAAGCCGAATGGCCCCCGATTTCTGCGCAGTCCCACTGCGGTGATGACGGCCAACGCACCGAGCCCAACTGCGATCAATCCGGCGGGCATGGTGGTCAGGCCAATGGTGTGACTCACCTCGCGAACGAAGTACGAGGGTGATGCTCGCCTTCGATGGATCATGGCCGGATGGTTCATCCACGCAAGGAACGTCGAGACGACGAGCACGACACCACCGGCGATCTGTATGCGAACGATGATGCGTCGATCACCGGCTTCTTCGCGAGCAACACGCTCCAGCATTTCCAACTCACGGTTGCTCGGAGTGTTAGTCACTCAATCTCCCCTGACCCACACAACGCACCACAACCACAGTCTGCTCCACTGATACCTCGCTCCGAAGACTTGCCCCTGATCGCGCGGGACTCCGAATCAGGCAATCAGGGCCTTTAAGCCAGACAAATATTCGGGTTCCGCGCGCAAATACGAACCTCGAATAACCGTCCAGGCTCGAATTCGAAACTCGTCGAGACCCATCGCCACGAACGCCTCGATGCGACGTTCCGTTTGCCCCTCGTCCTCCAAGTGATTATCCATTGGATTCCACAAGAACGCCGGAACGTCGTACTCCCGGTCGGCAAGGTAGGGCTTCGGGTCGATGGCGACGTATCGATCGCCGGATCGCAAAATGTTGTGATGATGAAAGTCGCCGTGGACCACCCAGTCGGTGCCTCCCTCGACTTCGGCGAACAACTTCTTTGCGACGGACACGAGCTCATTGCCGTTCGCGTCGGCTTCGTCCAACCATCGCGTGACTTCTGGACCAACCGGTCGAAATGGTGCCGTCGCTGGTCGCCACAATCTCATGGCGAGATCGATTGCTACAGCCGTAGCTTCGCGCTCAGGAAGTCCGGACAAATCGGAGCCGGGCAGCGCTCGCTCTTCGAGCAGAGCGCGATCCGATCGACGCAGCAGGCGTACCGCCCCATCGCCGTTCCATAGTTCGAGCGCGTCTGCCTCGTGAAGCGCTTCGTCATCGCTCGCACACGCCACTTTCAATACCGCTCCGTCCTTCGTCGGCGCGACGTACGAGACGTTCGAAAACGCAAAAGGCGCATCGAGTTCGATTCCCCAACTCTTGGCACAATCGAAGGCGATCCGAGTTTCAGCGGCCAGATTGGCTTGCCTCTCAAAGGAATCATCCATCACTGCAGCCTATGAACCGGCCATAAACTCGCCCGATGGGGCAATTCGCAGCACCCATTCGCCCGATGGGGCAATTCGCAGCACCCATTCGCGCAATCGAGCGCGGCTACATACTTACTGTATGGAGTTTCGCGATAACGAGAGAAGCAGTTCGCACCATGCACAAGAGCTGCACCTTCCGGCGATTCGACTTCGGGACATTCACGATGACGACAAGGAGTTCCTCTCCTCGCTGAGCTCACCTGAAGCCGAAGGCGAATGGAACACCTTCGATGATCCACCGGGCGAGCGACTCGATGGGGCGCATTACGGAGGTGGCGCGCGGATCGTCGAACTGCTTGATGGCACTCGAGTTGGAATCGTGTCGTGGATTCAAATTCCCCACGGGCCAAATCGTCGGAGCCTCGCGTGGAACATTGGTGTGACGGTGTCATTGGCGCATCGGGGTCACCGCTATGGCGCTGCAGTGCAACGCGCAATCGCCGACGAACTGTTCGCGACGTCTGACGCCAACCGAGTTGTGGCAGAAACGGACATCGAGAACATCGCCGAACAGCGCTCACTCGAACGCGCCGGGTTCACGCGTGAAGGTATCGCGCGTGCAGCGCAGTGGCGAAACGGCGTCTGGCACGACTGTGTCATTTACGGACGTGTCCGATCCGATTGATCGTTCCTCAGAGCCGAACAGCGCTGCCCAACGACGAACCGAGTTGGACTTGTGAGAGAATTACGCGATGATGAGCGTGGCGGCGTCGGGTTCCGAGCGAGGATCAGTTCGTCTCACGAGGGACACCAATGCCGTGGTGATCTCCATCGGCGATGAAATAGTTGACGTTCTGGGTTGGCTGCCTGAAGCCCTCCTCGGCCACCCTTCCTCTGAATTCATCCATCCTGACGACTCAGCAAGCGCGGTTGCCGCCTGGCTCGAGATGATTGACTCGCCGGGCGAGGCACGCACCTGGCAAGGTCGTTACCGTACCGTCGATGGATCCTGGAAATGGGTCGAATGCGTCAACGTGAACATGCTGCACGACCTCGAGAACCCTGTCGTTCAGACGACCATGCGAGAGGTGGCCGTCGAACAAGTCAGCCTGGCTGAAGAGTTGCGAGTCCGCAAACAACTATTTAGCCAGCTCTCCGACGCCATGCCGGTCGGGATGTTCCAGATCGACCGAGACAAGACCATCACTTTTGCGAATGACCGCCTTTACACCATCCTCGGATACTCACCGACCGCCACGATCGAGAGCCAGTTCGCGATCATTGTTGAAGATGATCGCTCACTTTTGAATGCGGCGATCGACGCCGTGTTCGATGACGAAGCAGTCGACGACATCGAACTACGATTCCTGCGATACGTGGGTGACAACCCTGACAACGAACGCGTCTGCGCCGTGAGCATGCGACCCCTGACTGACTGGTCGGGAGACGTGACCGGAGCTGTGGGTTGCGTGAGTGACGTCACCGCGCAAGTCGATCTTCGGCGTCAACTCGAGAGCCGAGCAAATTTCGACGAACTGACGTCATGCCTTAGTCGCGCAAAGATCCTTGACGTTCTCACGGCCGTATTGGACTCGCCAGAAGAAATCCTCGGTGGTACCGCAGTGATCTTCGTCGACCTCTGTGGATTCAAAAACGTTAACGACATGTTCGGTCACGCCGCGGGCGATCGAGTGTTGAAGGTGGCCGCAGCGCGACTGAAGTCCGCAGTTCGACAGTACGACCAGGTCGGACGTTTTGGTGGCGATGAATTTCTCGTTGTGTGTCCACGCGTCAACGAGGCGAAGATCGCCCTCGAGGTGGCCCGGCGAATCAACATGGCGCTTACCGAACCGGTAAGCATCGCCGGCGACGTCGCCGAACTGCGCGCCAGCGTCGGTGTGGCCTGGACCGCCGAAGTCATAAGCGCCGACGCGCTGATAGCTCGGGCCGACCACGCCATGTATGAATCCAAACGAGCTGGTTCGCACGCCGCCGCGCTCTATTCCTTCGAAGGATCGTCAACCTGAAGAGTTCGGACGACTGATAAGTCGTCGTGCCGACTTCTAAACTGCCGGTACGAATAAAACTCGCAGATTCATGATCGTTGGTCTGGGCATCCTCAGCGTCCTGACGACAACGATCATTGTGGCGGTCGTGGCGACCTCACGTTCGTGCGCTGAACGACAACAGTATCTCTGCACCAATCTTTACAAGGCGCCTTCGAAAGTTCTCCTCACGGATTATGAGATCGAGTTCCATCGTCTTGCAACTACCAAACTTTCACTGGTTCGGATATCCCCCTCCGAGGCAGTTCGGATAGCTGATTCTCAGTACGGCGGAGGACGAATGGTCTTCGAGTCTCTCGGTGGATACATCGACAAGAATCAGATAATCCCCGACTGGGTTGGGACGACGTCGTGGGTGCCGAAGGCGATTCCTGCGTATCTCGTGAGGTTCCGTTACCACCACGCACTTACCGTGGATCCCTCTCGGAACCACTTTTGGAACGTTCTCGTGAACGCGACGAATGGCCACGTCATCTCCGCCTTCACCTACGACTAGGCATCGATGGATCTCGAGGCATTTCTGGCCATTCTTGAATGGCCCGACCGAGGGTTTCACTGACTTCCGTCCGCAGTATCGGCGCCAATGACGTCGCCGTGATCTCGCCGGATTTGAATCGATCATTCGAGTGGAAATAGTCCCAGAAGTGGACGAGTCCCTCTTCACCGTCGACCTCGAACATTGTGGCCGCGAGACGCTGCCATCGATACTGGTACCAGACGTAGTTCAGCGCGCTCATCGGTTCATCGCCGCCCGTGTAGTGCGCTTCGAGTTCTTCAAGTGTTGTATAACCCTCGGCGCGCATTCGAGTATCCAAAGACGAACTCATCGAACCCACCACCGAGAGCACTTCAAGGGTGTTCAGACTCTCCGGTCGTCTGGTGGCGACAAACGCGTGAAGCGCCAGGTTGGCAAAGATCTCGCTCAGCCAGGACGTCGGCAACTCCAGATGCCCCAGTACTTCGTATGCGTGACCGAGTTCGTGGATCGTTATCAAGTCGAAGAATGGCTGCAGATCCAAACCGCCTGAGCCGTCGGGGCACGCCGCGAGCAATTGCGGATAATCGCTTGGCGTCGTCTCGCGAAGGTCCTCCCCCATGGCGATCCAGAACTGCCCTCGACCGGCGGGCATCACCACGATGCCGGGACGTATCTGATCTTCGTCGTCGTTGAAGAATGGCAAGCCGTATGGTTGTCTGCTCTTCCAGTCCTTCTCGTCGGCCACGATGATGGCGATGTCAGGTTCGATTCCGCGGAATAATCCTCTGAAGTAGTCGTAGGCGTCCGCGGCGATATCCGCTTCGGCCGAGCCCTCTCAAGTGATCCTTCGCTATATCGCACGGAGAAGGGATAGCCGCTGAGGCTCGCCAACCCCGATCCGAGTGCCATCCGAAAGAACCTACTGGGAAGAGCGGGCCGCTTACTTAGGAAACGCCTGCGACATTCTGACTTCAATCAATTTCTTGACGATATCTCTCGGCAGCGGTTCGTCAATCGGAAACCGAAGGGCGCCGGTCGATTTCGGATATGAAGCCAATTCGTCTTTGAGCACTGGAAAGACTGAACCACTGTGCGGTAGGTAGCTGAGGTGATTCTTGAACGCGGCGAAGCCCGCAATCACTTTCCCCTTCAATCTGAATGCGGGCACTTGATACGAGAGACATTGCTCGGCTTCTGGGACCAACTCTGCGATCGTTTCTCGCAGTTTCTGAAGCGTGGTGCGCTTCGGCTCGTCGATCCCGTCCAGATAGTTCGTGATTTGGTCGATTGACATGTCGACATTATCCGTCAAGGGCGAGCAAGGGTCAAGCACGACTTTGATTCTCGCGACACGAGGTCGGATTGATACTCGCAATTTGAGGTTCCTACACAGTTGACCATTCGAACTACCGTGATGCATGTCGAACTACAGAAGAGGCAAGGAAACACTTGGTGACACCGGACAACGATGTATTCGGACATGCGTTGCTCGATTGGGCGAAGGGTGGCACCTCGCCCGAAGTACTCGAACGCGAGGATGGCTTCACTCAGATCGGGGCTGGTCCCGATGTCTATCTCTCTGAGTTCAAGGACTGGCCCTCCGCTGAACGCAAATCCGTTCGATCTATGCGTGGACGGGTGTTGGACGTCGGTTGCGGGGCTGGCAGGGTGGCATTGGAGATTCAACATCGGGGCCTCGATGTCGTCGGACTTGATACGTCGCCTCTCGCTCTAAAGGCGGCAACACTTCGAGGTGTGAACCGAGTGTGGTCGACGTCAATCGAGGATTTAGGTATAAGGATCGAGCCGTTTGATTCCATAGTCCTGTTCGGCAATAACTTCGGAATCTTCCAGACTCCGGCGCGCGCTCGAAGGATATTGACCCGCTTGGCAAAAGATACGAGGCCGGATGCGCGGATCTTCGCCGAAAGCACGAGCGCATACTTCGGTGGCGCTCCGGCCTTCGATCGTTCTTACTATCTCCTCAACAAAGCCAAAGGTCTTAGCCCCGGGCAACTGAAATTGCGCTACCACTATGGACATTTAGTCGGTCCTTGGTTCAAATGGATATACGTGTCTCGAAGCGAATTGCGATCAATACTGATCGGTACTGGCTGGCATCTCGAACGTGTAATGGGAACTCAGCTGAGCGAGCCGTACGTTGCGGTGTTGGCCAAGGAATCTCACTAGCGGTCTGCAGCAGTTCGTTGTCCCTGGGAATTCGCGAGGATACTTACTGCGAGAACAGCGCATCCCAGGTATCGGAACCAAGGAGACCTTCTGGCGCGTACTCGGGACCAATCATGACGACTGCTTGTGCCAAACCCAGCATCGGATTGTCGGCCATGCGCGACTTCGCTCGCACCCGACATTCGACTGCCTCTGGTCCGAATTCGTTATTTATCTTGGACGACACCTTCGCGGCGAATCGAAGATTGCTCATCCGAACCTGGCGCTCGATCCCGTATTCAGTAAATGTTGACGCACTCCAGTCATTCGTCGAACACAGGAGTTCAGTGATGATACGCACGTCTCGAAGCGCTATCGAGAGACCCTGGCCATTGATCGGGTCATTCCAACCTGCGGCGTCGCCGATCAACACGACGCCGGGAGCGAAGGGCTCGTCAACCCAAGCGTCCTCATTGGCGTACGACGCATGCGGACTTATTGGGGTGGCGTTGACGACTGCGGTGGCGTAGGGAAACGAAGGAGTGTCGAAGGCGTCAAGAAAGTTCCTGACCCCGACCTCGCCGGTATAGCGATGGCGGTCAGAGAATGGAAAGCCCAGGTAAAGCCGGAGTCGTCCAGATCCTTGAGGGAAGACCAGATAGTGAACGTCGTCGGTCGATCCAATTGCCTGGAGTTCGTCGGGGAAATCTTCCGCATCGTCGACCAGGAGCCCGGTGAATAAATGATGGGGCTCATCGGTGTGCAACTCGATGCCCAATTGACGCCGCACCACTGATTGGCGCCCGTCTGCCGCCACGACAAGACGGCAACGCAACTCGCGGATCGTCCCATCCACTTTGAACGTGACGCTCTGGAGTTTTCCGCTGGTGGCAACGGTGACGTCCTCAACACCTCGGATACAGATCGCTCCCGCATTCTCGGCGGCGTCGAATAGGACCTGACAAGCGTCTGGGTGACGCTGCGTCATCGGTCCTTTCACCTCACGGGCCATCCGGGAGAGATCGAGCACCTCTGCCTCTGACTGCGCTAACGAAGTCTCGGGTTCGTAGTTGATATGTCGTCGAATGATGTGGCCGCGCGCTGATCGCAGTTCATCCTCAACGCCAATTCGGCGAGCTTCCACAACGCCCCAGGGAGCGAGCCATTCTCCTCGAGTCCGATCGGGAAACGTGGTCGTTCGTTCAAGCACGACACATGAATAACCGGCTCGCGACATGACCAGCCCCATCGACGAACCACCGATTCCTCCGCCGACTATGACGAGGTCCAATTCTTGGGTCTCAGGCATCACCGAAACATAGTGGAGTTCCATTGATTCCTATGAGACGAAGCCTTCTCTAAATCTGAATTGAGCCATCCTCGTTAATGATCCATGCAGGATTGTGCGCGACTTCCCACGTATAGCCGTCGGGATCAGTGAATGCGCCCGAGGTACCTCCCCACTCGGCAATCGCCGAAGGTCGAACGATTCTCGCACCTGCCAGTTCAGCTTCGGCCAAGACTGCACCGACCTCTTCGGGTGTGCGCACGTTGTATGCCAATTCGATTCCGAGTGCACCGTGCCCGCCAAGATTCGTCCACAAGCCGAATACCATCGAGCCCGCCTGAAAGAAGCACACTTCATTGTCGGGTTGTTGGGCACCGGACCAGCCCAGCGCCTCGTAGAAAGCTCGAGCGACACTAAGGTCGCGGACTCCGAGGGTTATCAGACTTATTCGCTGATCCATTCAGACAGTATGACATTGGCTTCAACAACGTCTCGAATGGCGTTGCACGCGACCACCGGTATCAAACGTTTGAGTACGTTGGGTTGGTGGGAACGAAAGCATCGTCCATCCTTTACGTCCTCGCGCTCGTGGCCGTAGTGGTCAGCGTGGACGTGTTGTTCTTCAGACATCACTTTGCTGAACGGCTGATGGTGAACGTGGGGATCGTCCTAGTGTTCGCGGCGATCTATTTTGCGTTCCTGAGGCATCGGTAAACAGTTACCGGAAAGTGGTTCTATAGAGCCACCACGAGTCCAAGTTGACGCCGCTACTCTGACGTGTAATGGCCACGTTCGACGACGTCATTCGCTTGACCGCGCACTTACCCGAGGTGACCGTATCAACGTCGTACGGCACGCCGGCGCTCAAGGTTCGCCAAAAGAGCTTCTGTCGACTCTGGGGTGATCGAGATCGCTCGAAAGCCGATGTCGGAGACGACGAGGTACTCGTGGTCTACTGCGACCCCGACGAGAAGCAGTTCTTACTTGCCGAATCCGACGGTTCGATCTTCACCGCTTCTCACTACGAAGCCTACGGCGCTGTCTTGGTCCTGCTCGACGACATCAATCTTGAGACGCTCGCCGGCCTGCTACTTGACAGCTATCTTCTGCGCGCACCGACCTCGATTCAGCGTCAATTCTGACCCGACTTTTCAGTGTCGGTCATGGCGCGGTGCTCACTGTATCGACGTCGGCCACCATTTCGAAGCCCACGTACTCCAGCTCGCATAGCCCAACGGAGGCGAGTCAAGTTCGGTTCCGGAGAGCTCGGTGGCATCGGGCGTTTCAAAACGTCGCCGGTAGTCCGCGAGCTCTCCATCGGTAATGTCGAAGGTCAGCCCCGGTTGATTCGCATTACGACGGTCACGACGCCGCCGCTGCTCGGATTCGTCGATCTCGAGATACACGAGCTCGCATGATGCGCCCGTCTCGGCGGCGAGGGCGCGAAGAGCACTCCGCTCCACCTTGGCCCAGACGCCGAAGTCCAGGATGACATCCATGTCGTTGCTCAGGGCACGAAGCGCCAGCCATATGAAGCGGCCCTCGATGACGTTGCGCTTACCTTCGCCGTCATTGTCTTCGAATAATGGGATCATCCACTCATCGGGAGTCAGTCTCAGGGCCTGACGCTCTTGCTCTATCTTCTTCGCTCTTGTCGTCTTGCCGGACGCAGGCAGGCCAACCATGACGAAGAGTGTCGCTGTCGTGGGACTCATGCTCTCAGTATGTTCCATGGATCTCGAACTTTCGCATCTCGGGGACGCTGAGACCTGCCGGACCGGATCCGATCAATTTGTCAAGCAGAGTCGTCGTCTCACTATCGTAAAAAAGTGGACAAAGACGAACTGTTGCGAACGATCACGACGGCCCATGACGAAATGGCGGAACTCATCGGACGAATTAGCGATGAGCGACTGCGAGAACGCATCATGGATGAATGGACCGCTAAAGATTTACTGGCCCACATGGCTTGGTGGCAAGATCACTCCGCACGCCTGGTCGAGGACTTGATTGCCAACCGAGATCCGGACGACTCGGCACATCCAGGAACCACCACGGACGAAATAAATGAATATGTCTTTCGTGAACACAGTGACGATACGCCCGAAGCAACGCGGGTCGCGTTCGCGGAAAGTTTTCAGCGGCTCCTTGCAGCAATGGAGCCTCTGACCGATGACGATCTGTTTCGTCCGGGTCGCTGCTCGTGGCTGGACGGAGGAGCTCTGTCGGAAATGCTGTTATGGGATACTTCGCGTCACTACCAGGATCATTTCGCACATTTGGAGCCCCTATCGCGGAACCCACTTGCATGAGATTTCAGTTCAAGCACTTCGAGTTTCCTCACGGCCGCCATTCGCGCCGGAGCAGTCCGTACACCCACGAGTCCGAGACCTCACCACTCACGACGCAGTCTTCGCGCAGCGTCCCTTCACGTACGAAGCCGAGTTTCTCCAAAACTCGCGCAGATGCCGCGTTGCGAGTATCGGTCTCGGCTTGGACCCGGTTCAAGTCCAGTGTGTTGAATGCCCACTGCAGTAAGGCCCTCGCGGCTTCAGTCGCGTAGCCGTGTCCCCACACCTCATCGTCGAAGCAGTAACCCATCGACGCGCTGCGGTAGTCCGGGTTCCACCGGGTAAGGCCGCACCATCCAATGAAGGCACCGTCGTAAGCACGGTCCACGGCCAGCCGCGCACCCGTACCTTCCTCCTCCATCTGTCGGCACGCTGCGATGAAGACGTCAGCGCGAAGAGGATCGGTCCATGGCGGCGCGTCCCAGTAGCGAAGGACGAAGGCGTTGCTATGCAGCGCGAAGAGGTCGTCGGCGTCTGAATCGTTGAAGGGGCGAAGGCGCAGCCGACTCGTATTCAGTGTGGGTGTCGCCAAGGACATGCGAGCCACGGTACCTGGTCTGGGGTCATTGGGCGTACCCGCGATCGCCGGGCATCGGTTGTACCTTCACTCCCGCCGTAGTTAGGAATTGGCGGATCTGGGAGGCGTGCTCAATGACGTGCAGCGGAATACCCCCGACTATGACGCCATAGAACTCGCCGTGGTCGCGATGACTGTCGGGCAAAAGCCACGTGGCCTTCTCTTCGAAGGATTCTCCAAGCGTGTCGCGCACCCTTAGGCGGCAGTAGTCGACGTAACCAAGGAGTTCCCGTTTGGTGAAAGCGCGGTTAGGAAAGGCGTACGTGTTTTCGTCGAAGGGTTGCGGTGGCGCCCATGCTTCGAATTCTGACGTGAGGTCGTAGTCGAGCGTGAACAGCGCATGGTACGCCAAGAACCAGGGAGACGATCCGTGGAGTCCCCCGTACTTTGTGGGACCCGTGGGTGCCTCGTCTGGCCATAGGTCTCTTTCCCAGACGTTGTCGGGACAATCGGTGATCGCGGCTTCCATTCGCAGCAGCGCCGCTTCGAAATTGCCGGCCATGCTCAGGACAAGCGAGTTCGCCACTCCACGAGTATTACCACCCGTTGACAATTGTTCGTGTCGGAGACCGGACGCAAAAGGAACGCAACTTCGCAGCGGTTACGTCAACCGGAGTGATGAATGGGTGGAAGGCGCCTAGTACGTTCGGGAGGAATGAACCGAGGATCCAACACCTATTCAGGTCCGCTGTCGCGTAAAGAGCGGATCGTGAAGGCACTTCGGTATCGATTTGTACCACCAACACACCCGTTCATGAATCCATTTCAACGGATCATCTGGCGTGCGCAGCGACTGATCCTTGGCGATAATGGTCATCGCAAGAAAAGGAACCACTAAGACTGCCGATTTGGTGATTCGTCGTGTCGACTCGTGCCCTTGGAGTACCGATAGGGGCAATTCGCCAAGGGAGACGCCCTTCCTTGACGATGGTTCGGACTTTGTCAACCAGGCGAGTGCTTCTCACTCTTGAGGACCTTGCAAAGCGCTGCTCGTTGGTTGGCGTCCAAGTCGGCGTCGGGCGTCGTATCGTTGATGCGCCCCCTGCCGGCGTCATTGTCACGAGACGGAGGGAGTGTGAGGTAACCCTTTCCAGCGGCGGCGACCAACTCCTTCGTCGTGCAGGTCGGGCCTGCGACACTTCGACCACAGCCAGCCAAGAACAGCGAGCCGGTGACGAGAGCGATGGTGAGCGGAATCGTCCGCGCCGTCCTGCGAACTATTGGATGACGATTCATGGTCTCACCTTTGCTTGTTTCGGCTAGCGACCAACGGCCTTTCCTTTCGGACGCCCCATGCCAAGTTCTGGACCCGATTATCTCCAATGCAATTCAAACACCGTATACATGCCGCTCAGTCCCTTGAGAGCAGCCGATCGCGGACCACTTAAAGGAAATGCACCCTCCAGTTCATCTTGACTGGCCTGTGAAAGCAAGATTTCGCCACCGTTGGCGACGCTCGATATGCGTGCGGCGACGACGACAGTTCGTCCGAAAAAGTCGCCTCCTTCCGACTTCGCGTTGCCAGTATGCAAACCGACTCTTGCAAGTACGGGTACTCCAAACCATCCTTCACTTAGGGTTCGTTGAATCGCCGATGCACTGGCCGCCGCCGACCCGGCCGCGGGGAAAGCCAACATGAAGCCGTCGCCCTGTCCCTTCACAACCGTTCCACCGAAGACACCGGTCTTCTGTCTCACAATGCCGTCGTGCCATTGAAGAAGTTCGAGCCATCGTTCTTCGCCCAAGGACTCCATGAGCACAGTCGAACCTTCGAGGTCGGTAAACACAATCGTGACGGATCCGTCGGCTGACATTCCCGATGCCGGCGGCGGCGCATCTTGCACGACAAGGAGAAGTTCGTCAACCGCAGTCGTCAGTTCCAGCCCGACCACCTCTTCGTTCGCGACGGTGACCCCAAACTGCTGATGAACGATCTTCCAGTAGACGCCCTCCTCGTGCACGATCACCGTCATCCGGGCTTCCTGTGGTTCCCTGTCCCCGAAGGTGATTCGACAGCGAATGGCAATCCATCCGACGGTGCCCTCTTTCCACGCAACGATCTCGTCGGCGTCGATACGGATGTCGCTCAGGGTCGCCATCTCGCTGAACTGAGCTCTCCCCACGGTCAAGTGCGTCTCTAGTCCCACCCACCATTCGCCAGGATCGGGTCCTATAAATCGCAATCCGGGGTGATGCGACAGTGGATCCACGTAGCCGTCGAAATCTACAAACCACGACGACATCCACCGCTCAGCGAACGCAACGAGTTCCGGTGCTGGTTCCATCGCCCGAGATTACTCACGTAGCACGCGTGCCACTGGGCTGGCTGAACTCACAAAAGACGGGGCTCCAAGCGCGCTGTGGGAGGTCGAAAAATTTCGTTGAGGCGATCGTCCCGCTTTACTCAGGGTCGGGTACCCAATTGCCGTGGAATCCGTAGGGCACTCGGACCGGAAGATGCACGACGGCGACAGGATCACCGGTGAAGTCTTGGGAGGCGATGACGAAGAGGTCCGAGGCACCCCGCTCAGGGTCGAAGACCAAACTCAAGACGTAGCCTTCGTCCTCTTCAGACGTTGCCTCCTCCGGTACGAAGACTGCCTCACCTACCCCTCCATGGAGTTGCCGCGTCTCACTGGTTCCGGCCGCGAAGTCGTGCTTCATGAGTGTGGTGCCCATCTCGGTCTCGGCCCACCCGGCCGTGTAACCGAATCGATGCCGACGACCGACGACGCGATCGTCCACCCGCGGAAACTCTTGCGCAACGTCGTCAAGCGTCTCGCGCTTCACCTTTCCCAACGCGGGGTCGATTCGCCATCTCTCAAAATGCTGTGGACCTTCGTCTGGTCCATTGAGGTGCGTATCGAACATCTTCGTATAGCGAATTAAATCGACCACGACCGTTCCTTCGTCGTCGAAGGCATTGAATGTATGAAACACGTAACAGGGATCGACGTCGCACCACACCACGTCGTCCGCTTCCCCCTCGAGAGGAAGCAGTCCAACGCGACTCCGGTAATCGTTCGACCACCGGTAGGGATAGTTAAAACCTTCCATCAACGCCTCGCCGCTGAACACGACGGGTAGGTCGTAGATCACGGCGTAACTCTTGGTGAGGGACATGTCGTGGGCCGCCGACATCCCGCCGATAGGAATATCGACGACCTTGCGAACTCGGCCGTCGACACCGACCACCGTATACTGGACCTGGTTACCCCAGCCCCAGTAGTACGAGACCGCATGCAGTTCGCCACTCTGCGGGTCACGCTTCGGGTGCGCGGTGTATCCGACGGGTAACGTACCCTGAAAATCAGAGGGCCCAATGGTATTGAGTTCGTAATCCAGCTCGTACGGGCGAGCGCCACCCTCGATGATGGCGTACGTTCGACCGGCCTGGGAAATTACGTTGGTGTTGGCCGCATAGTCCATGACTCCCTCAATCGGAGCGGAGAGGGGCTCTTCACCAAGGACACGTGCGACATCGATAGATCGGACCCATCGGTTTCGGTACCAGGTGGCGCGACCGCCCTCTAGTCGTATTCCGTGAACCATGCCCTCGCCCCCAAACCAGTGGTAAGTGCTGGGGTCAGGATTCGAGATTGGATTCGGACCGTTGCGAAGGTAACGCCCATTGAGGCTCAACGGCAACGAGCCGGTCACTTGGAGGTTCGTGATCGTTTCTTCTGACATCATCGGTGCGTTGTTGCCGATGAGATATGGATTCCTTGACGACATGCGTACCCCCAGAATTTTCTCAAGGATATTTATACATGATTGCCAACGGAACTGCGGCGCGGATTTCACCCGGACGACGAGTCGAACGTATTCTTTCGCCCTTTCCGAATCGGATCTGATGGCTAGATTGAAAGACGTCGTACTTTCGCTCTCGGGGGGTCATTTGATGGGCAGGGCCACTGGTTCCTTCGAGTTGACTTCATGGAACGAAGAGACTTACTTCGAAGCTGAAGGCCGCAAGATGACGTTGGCCACGGTCACGCAAAGCTTCTCCGGCGATATCACCGGTGATGGTGCCGTGCGTTGGCTTATGGCCTACCGAGACGATGGCACGGCGCGTTTCGTTGGAATGCAGCGCGTCGATGGCACTCTTGATGGTCGAAGTGGATCGTTCGTGCTTGAGACGGAAGGTGACTTCGACGGAAGGATGGCCCGCTGGACCGCCACCGTGATGCCTGGATCAGGCGCTGACGAGCTTGCGGGTCTGGAAGGCGCGGGAACATTTGGTGCCGAACATGGCCCCTCGGCAACTTACGAAATCGACTACCAGTTGCCGCAGCGTGATTGATTTACAGTTGCGCCCTGGAGGTGTCGAACTGAGGTCGCCGATTTCGCGACAAATATTCAAGACCCAACGCGGAGGCACCTACCAATTGCCCCACGCCAGGCAGACTCTGTCTCAAGATGAATCCACGATCGTTCGCTTCTTCCCACACGGGTAGTCGAGGGCACGACGTCCTCCATGCATCTAACACTTCGGTATACGGACGCGGAGAAGGCTCCAACCATTCGAGAAGATCAAGGATTAGGTCATCGACACTGTTGCTCACGTTGCTCCCACCGACAACAATATTCTGTGCATTTGCCAAACGCTAAAAGCTCATTGGAGCCAAGATTTGACTTCGGCATTTTGATGATGGCGTTGTAGTTAGGAAGTCAACCGGAATAGCTCGTCTCGCTGACGCAAAACTCATTACCCTCGGGGTCCGCCATTACAGTCCAGCGATGACTTCCTATCGCGTGCTCTGCGACGATCGTCGCGCCTAAGGACACCAATCTGTCAACAGCCAGAGGATCAGAATCGAGCAAATCTAGGTGCATGCGGTTCTTCGCGACCTTCGACTCCGGAACTCTCTCGAAGAACCAGGCGGCCTCAATTCGCTCGTGGTCACCTCTCCCGATCGATGCGAACCCCGAATCACCTCCATGATCGAGTTCGCGCCCGAGGGCTCCCGCCCAAAAGTTTGCGACCAGTAGTGCGTCGCTGCAGTCAAAAGTAAGGTTGCTGATTTTCGCAGGCATAGTCTTCTCCGTGACGCGACAGTCATGACGTGATTCTCTCATACGCATACACGTCCACGTCGGTGTCGGAGGAATGCCGCGCCCGCTTTACTTCGACCGACCCGGTCGTATACGGTCATCCGAATGGAGATCGTCGAACCCGCACGAGTCGAGGAGCGGCCCGCCATCTCGTACGTGGGGATTCGCGTCGTAACGCCCTTCCGCGGGATGTTAGCGACACGAGACCGACTTCTGGCGGAGGCGCGCGGGAATCCAAGAAGCGGGGATCGAGACCGTCGACCATGGCTTTCTCCGGCTGCACGTAATCGACATGAACGGGCCAATGGACCTAGAAGCGGGGTACTTCACCGCTGGAACCGCGCACCCCAATCACCCGAGGTTCCAGGCCGGCTCGATGCCCGCGGGAAGCTACGCGACGATGAAGTATCGAGACCACGCCCGTAGAGCGAACCAGGCGTTGCAGGATTGGGCTCGCGACAACGGCATAATGCTCGACCGTGGGTCCGTCGCCGAAGGTGATGAATTTGCGTGTCGCTACGAGGCGTTCTGGACTGACCCGACAGTTGAACCGCGTAAGACCAGGTGGACCGTCGAATTGTCGATTCTTGTGACCAAGTAATTTCAGCCGCGCATTCAAAACTCCCGCCAATCGGCCACGCGAAGTCACACCACCGAGCGGCGAATCGTTACCGACTCCGGTTGGATTCGACCTTCGTTTTCAGCATCTTCATTCGCTTGCGAATGTCCGCTTTGCCCACCAATGGGAAGAGAATTGGCACCACAAGTTTGGCCACTCCCTTCATGGGTGGGAAGACGAGTTTGTACGTGACCTCAGTGCCCTGGTCTGTCTTTCGCAGGTCGTACGTATTCGTGAATGTCCCTTGCTCATCGTCGGCGCTGAGAGCAAAGCGTTCGAACGGGACAACTTCGGTCAGATGTACCTCCATCTTGTGTTCCTTTTCATTCGGAACCCATCCCACTGAGCGATACGTACTGCCAACTGTGTCGGGCTCCCCCGAAATCAACTCAACCCTGTACGGCTTGGGAGACCACTCCACGTGCTTTTCGATTCGGGCAATCCATGGCCACACCTCCTCGGGTGTTGCGTCAATTGTGATCAATGAGACGGCACTTGTGGTCATTGGGACTCCCCCTTCTCGAACGTCAGTGTATGACTCGAAGTCGATGGTCTCAAAATGCGGATCGTCTAGCCATTCGAATCTCGTACCGTGCAATGCTGAGTTCATGACAAGTTCAATTCTGAATGTGACTTTCGACTGCCTGAATGCCGAAGGGCTGGCACGATTCTGGAGCGAAGTTACCGGTTGGCCCTTGGAAATGGTGGATATGCCCGGTAATCCGTTCTGGGTTGTAGGAAACAATGATGGAACAAGCACCCGTCTCGTCTTCGTGAATGTGCAAGAGGTGAAGGGAAGTAAGAATCGCTTACACCTCGACCTACTACCACGCGACACCACGCAGACTGCAGAGTTGACCCGCTTCGAGTCGATGGGTGCTCGCATTGTCGATGACCGACGGAATCTCGAACCCGGGGGCTGGGTGGTCATGGCAGATCCTGAGGGCAACGAGTTCTGCCTAGAAAATGGCGATTTGTAAACACCTCCTGTCTGTCTCTCTTTGCGAAGTTGCCAGACCTCTAAAAAGTGATGGCGTCTCAAGGTCAGAGAGCCGCGGGCGTGCAGGTTCCCAGTGGTCGCGGCTCGGTCTTCGTACTGAACATTGCGTAGTTTCACGTCAGACGCCAGTTGAAGCGCGACTCCGAACTGGCTATGGTGCGAGCGAGCGCTTGAGGGCGGAAGGAGAGCCAAATGGCAGTAATGGGTACCGGAACTTTCAAAATGGACGAGGCCACGTATTTCAAGGTGTTCAAGGAAGTTCACGACCTGGCAAATCCGCCCGAAGGGTTGATCTTTCACTCGGCTTCCGTTGTCGACGGAGGTATGTTCATCTGCGATTTCTGGACAAGTGAGGAGATGTGTCTCAACGCGTTGATGAATGGCCCGCTCGGTAAAGACCTTGCAGCCGAAGGAGTGGCGCTGCCGACCGACACGAAGTTCACCAATGTTTTGAACTTCACGTTCGCGCAGTAGTGAGCGTTGGCAGTTATCTCCACCGATTAAATCGGGCGATACCTGCAGACCTGAACGCCAGTGTTTGAGGTCTCCGCAGACTCCAGTGCGAAGCGTCGGGCTTCACCATCGGTGGCGAATAACGTTTTGCCGCCCCCCAATGTCACCGGCTCGATCATTAGTACCAGCTCGTCAACGAGTTCTGCAGCTAGCAGCGCGCGGGCGAGCGTCAGGCTGCCGTAGACGTAGATGTCACCTCCTGGCTGATCACGTAACTCGGTCACCTTCCGAATTAGGTCACGACTTCGAATAATCGTGGTTGGATTCCAAGTCAGATCCGCATCCGTCAATGTGTCAGACGCGACGTACTTCTGGGTCGAATTGATCCAGTCAGAGAACGGGTCGCCGCCGCGCTCCGGCCATGCCTCTGCCGACACCTGGTACGTCCGACGACCTTGCAGTAAGGCTTCGCCGCGTTCGGCAATCGCACCGATGTACTTACCCATAACTTCGGGATCGAAGTATGGCATCGACCAGCCACCATGACGAAATCCACCACTTGTGTCCTCTTCCGGACCCCCGGGAGCCTGCACCACTCCATCAAGACTTGTGAACTCACTTATGACGACTCGCATGCCTACTCCTCCACGAGCGAAGATTACCTTCGTCGACATGGTGGAGCATTAAGGCGCATTTTCGACGCACGCCAGAGCGAAGTTGCCGGAGACTTTGGTCGCGGAGACCCGACGTAACAGTTCTGTGATCGTGCCCTCGCTGGTGGAAGAAGCCCGACCTGACAATTATGCAACTACCGCTGGCGACCGGATGCTTAAGCCCGTCTGGCTGAAAAACGAAGCTGATCAAGCTCTGACCAGTGCAGTCGACGCTCTGGCCGTTGAACGATGGTATTCAGGCGGCGTCGACAACTTTGCTCACTATCCACGCGTGCTTGCCCACTTGACGACCGCGGCGAAATCCATATTGGTCGAAGAGCTCAATTGTTGCGCTGAACAAGAAACGACCCTGCGCCTCGCGACCATCAGTGACCTCCGGAATCGCCTCAACGAGGCCACCACCCGCTTGAGCGATCTGACTGAGTGCACCCTCCAACGCTGTTCGAGCCACGCCCTGACCGCGATGTTTCTTGTCCACAAAGATGCAGGTGATCCGCCACTTTGGAAGGGGCGGCGCGTCCCTGTCGTATTCACGCTTGTGCTTGATATTTGAGAGCTCGTCGGGGCTGCCGTACTGACACCAGCCTTGTGCCTTCCCGCTGTCATCGAAGACAAGGGCCGCGTGAGCTCGTCCCGTCTTCACTCGATCTTCCTTGACTTCTCGATAGTTCAGTTCTCTCTGACCGCACTCAGGGTGGTAAGAAATGCACCAACAGCCGCCGTAGATCCCGTTGTTTCGCTCGACAAGCTCCGCGAAGGCACTCCAGGTAGAGGCACTGAGAGGACGGACCGAATACGACATCGCTGAGTCATTCTTAGTGTGAATTCGACGGTGATTCCAGCTTGCGGTCCAGAAAAAGCTGGTGTCGGAGATCCGACCCGACATTTTCCGCTTGGAGATTGCGTTCGTGGAGAGACCAGCGTAATCGTGACGCTGATGACGCGCCATTCGTAAGAAGTTTTCCGAAGGCGCACGATGTACCGTTTTGCAATGACCGAGTGGAAGATCGAAATATCCGGCGAGGCTTCGCGCGAAGATGAAATAGCGCTTCGCGACGCCCTCTTAGAATTCAACTTTGAGGCAACTGGTTACCGAGACGGCAGATCACTTTCGTGTTTCCTCTACGAAGATCAGCTGGTGGCAGGGATTGATGGATTCACCTGGGGCGGCTACGCGCGAATCGAATTCCTCTGGGTGGCCGAGACGTATCGCGGGGAAGGTTTGGGCTCACGGCTACTTGCGGCGGCCGAGAACGAGGCTCGTGCTCGGGGCTGCTTGACAGTAATTCTTGACTCTCATTCATTTCAGGCACCGAATATGTATCTGACGCGGGGCTACGTCGCCGTCGGAACGATCAAGAACGCACCCAAGGGATATACGCAAACCATCTTCCAGAAGGCGCTCTAGAGCGTTCGGTCTCGAGACCAAAACCTGCGGCGGCGACCGAGTTAGCTGTTCGTGCCATTGGGCCAAAGTCGACCTCCTCTGACTGGAGAACTACCCGTTGGCAGATCTCTTGGTGTCCAAGGTCCGACGCAACAGATATGTAGCCCATCATTGGCGGTTAACTCTGAGGCAGTCGGCTTATTCGTAGACGTCCCGACGATGCCCGAGTGTGACAGCCACAATCAAGAGAACTCCATCGCCATGGTGTAAGGAACTCGATAGTCCCCCACTCGGAGTCGATAACCATCGCGACCACGAAGCGGCCGTGAGGCCGGAGGTCGAGGATCTTTGGCTCGTTGGGAGCGACTTTGTAATCAACATGGGACACAGCGTGGTCAGATGACAAGTCTGAAGACAGTTATCGAACGCGCACGGTGACGTACCAACTACCTTGGCTCCCGGTACAGAGCAACGCTTCGCCACAGGTCGTGCGCTGGGCAGTCAGACGCACGGTGCCGGCGCCGAGCGCGACGTAGTGCATCGTCACGGTGCCACAACCCTGACCAGGCACGCAGGCGTGCGTTGGATCCGACAACTGACCGCGGGTCTGCTGAGTTCCGACTTGAGCGAGGACGGTACGACGCGCAAGCGGAGTGATGGTCCAGTACGTGGAGTGCAGTTCGACGACGAGATGCGTGCCTTTGGCGACCGTCACGATGTGCCTATTACTCGACTCCGTGATCGTGACCTTCGCAGCGCCTGTCGCGCTTGCTCCACTCACGGCGGCAGCGAAGGCCAGGGGCAACGCGAAGACGAGCACAGCTGCTCCCCGCGCGAAGAGCATTCGTACCGGGGTGGTCGTCAAGTGAATCGGGCTGGAGAAAGTAGTTCCCGTCATCATGTTCTCTCTTCGTGGGATCGATCGATGTGCGTTCGGCGGTAAATGGAGTTTGCCCCTACTTCTGTCTCGGGCGCGCGAAGACTTACAGGGCAAGTGTTAATTCTTGAGAGCGAATCTAGAACGCCAATGGGCAGACGTGCCAAAGGCACGGGCACCCCTTGAACCCGGGGACTTACACATTCTCCGACTGGCGACTCTTGGAGTGGACTTCGCACTGACTCGGCGAAGGTTTCACTCCCAGACCGAAATCATCCCTGGATTCATATTGCTAATTGCCAAGAACGTTCCAGGACCGCGTATCTCCCAGGCTTCGCCGTGGAGGTTCGATGATGCTGAAATCCTTGCGCCACCCACAAATGACAAAGTGAGTGTGGTTCTGGTATCGACAACGGCAGATTCCAGAGTGCCGGGCGCCAGCCTCAACAATGGAACAAGGCTCTTCGGATCGTCAATGTCGCATTCGTGCCTTACTCCGTTGAGGGTCAATTCGAATGGTGATTGGAATGCGATCAGCGTCTCGCCAATCTGAAATCCGACCGAATTGTCGATTCTCAAATATTTCAGATTTCTGTCCGTTATGTCAAGAACCCAGTCATCGGTGAGAAGCTTTGTGGAACCCTGGCGCCTCGTTCCATCTGACTCGATAATCAGCGGCGCGACTTGTTCCATGACGAATGGCTTATCACCGGTTTGACCACGGCGGAAATCATCAATCCGGTGGGCCGACCTACACATTCTCCAAGTGGCGGCTAGTCAAGTGGATTGCCTAGATATGTTCGGAATCGAGTAGACGATCACAGCCTTAAGCGAAGCGAACGAAACTTCCGATGACCAAGAGCGAACCGACGATGAAAAGGAACAAGGTTCCCCCGATCCGCCGGAAGTCCCTCAAAGCGCCCGATCTTGATTTGAATCGCCAAATAGCCTGAACGCGTTCGTAGATCATTGGTTCGATCCTGTAGAACAGTGGGGCCACGACCAATAGCGCGAGTCCGATCAGTAACTGCAGCCATGCACTAATGACGCTGATCGTGGCGAGCATTACTCAATTATGCATGGCGGATGGGACGTGCGCCTATTGGCACCTTGTCGCGATCACCATTCCGGGGCGATGTCAACAATCACCGACCGGCGGCTTCGGGATTGGACAGACTCCGACAAGGCATGATTGGTAAGTGTCCAATTCAATTTTGAACTCTGAGTGTTCGTCATCGGTGCAGCCATGACTGCGGCGGTAATCGTTGTGGTCGAGAATTCCTGGTGGCAGCCACTTCTAGGCGTAGGTGTCGGGGCGGCGATCGGCATTGCATCCACCGTGTTGGTGGTTCACGCGGAAAACAAACGATTTAATGCGAAGGAGACTGCGCGAGCACGCGAAAAGGATGCCGAAAGGATCCGGTCGTCACTAGCCGCAATGGCCGGTTTCCTTTCGATGTGTGCCTACATCGCTGTCAACGAGCAGGTCGATCTAGGCGAGACTCCTGAGCAAAGGTTTGAGCGCCTGCGCGGTCTTTACGATCAAACCAACGCAAGATTTGGCAATGCAGTTGGCGAGATATTGATCGATCCGCAATTCGAAACCATAGAAGACATATTCAAGGATGGGCAGGCTGCCTGGAACAAGTATTTGATGCATCGACAGGATGCAAGTTGGTGGTACCAAACAGAAAACGCTGAGCGAGCGCAACTGGTGGCAGAAATTAGAGGTTACGACTCCGAGTTTTCTTTGGCCGCGAGGCAATTGCTCAAGTCACTCATTCAGGCTGCTCAGGTTTGAGCGCCGCCGGGTGCGTTCCCTGTATCACAGCACCCGCAAACTGCAATACAAGTTCTGGCTCGTGAGAATCGTTTCAATGACTGCACGAACGCGCAGTCGGAGATTGTTGGTGTCGGAGGCGGGACTTGAACCCGCACGCCCCTGAGGGCACCAGCCCCTCAAGCTGGCGCGTCTGCCTATTCCGCCACTCCGACGCGAAGTTCTACTTTAGCCGCTGTGCATAGTGTGAATCGTTGGCCTAGCCCTGCGTCGTCGGTGGCGACACTGACCAGCCGGGCACCTCATCGAGCAACCCGGGCACCGAGAAACTGGTGGTGACTCCGGTCAGCGTGTTGGTCCACGCCAAGAGTGAAGGCGAAGTAAAAAGCGGCCGCACCCAGTACGAGTTCTGAATATGTTGGTCCATCTGTAACCATGTCGATGCCGCCGTCACCGGGTTGAAGTTGGCAATCGCCTGATTGAACAGTTTCGTGACCGCCACGGCTCGCCAGCCGCTCGGATACGCATCGGCGTACCCGGGACCGCTCCATGAACGAGCGGCGTAGGAGACCGCCGAAATCGTTGGGCGAGCGAATACCGCCATGTCATCTGCGTTGGTAGCGGTAGCGACCGCGGCCGCGATGTCACTTCGCATCTCGACGACGTCGACTTTTATACCGATCGCCGCCCACTGCGCGACAACCGAGGTGGCCACGCTTTGGTCAAGGGGGCTGGGTCCTACGGCCATTTTCAGGACCAACGGGACCCTTGACAGACTTTGCCACCCACTCACATGGTGTACGAAGCCGGTTTGGGATAAGAGGTCAATCGCGCACTGCAGACAATCCTCCAGACCGTTGTGCGCGGTATTGGGCGCCTGAATCGTCGTCGTGGTCTGTGCCGAGGGCGACGTGCCGGCCGGTCCCGGATAGTTCGACTGACCTTGGGAAAACAGCGCCGACGCCGCCACCGACGGCGAGAAGGTCACGGCTCCCCATAGTTGGTTAATGAGCGATTGGCGATTGATGGACCAGCTCAGCGCTTCGCGAATGGCGATTCGCTTGATCAACGGCCGGTCGGACGCGAAGGAGATCTCCTCGATGTTGCTCGAGGTACCGATGTGACTCATCACGTTGGGACGCGCGCTTATCGCTTGGACCAATCCGCGATTGACGACCAGCGAGAAGTTCACGAAGTCCGCGTTCACCGACTTCGGCAGCGCCCCCGAACTCGTGATGACGATCCGTCCGAATCGTTCGGTGTCGACTGGCCAGTGTTTATTCATCAACAACACGATCCGCTTCGACGTCGCGCTGAAGACCGAATACGGTCCGAGCGAGGGACGCGCCAGCAACGAGGCAAGCGAACAACCGCTCGACGTGCCCTGAGCCTCGACGTCGCGAAAAAGGAGGTTCCAGTCGGCGTAGGGGGTGGCGAAGACCGCCGTCACGCCGAGACCGTCCGTGGAAACGGTGAGCGTCTTGATGTCGCGGTACCCATCGGACAGGACCGTGCGAAGACCTCGGGCGCGCTGCCACCACGCGAGGAGGTCACCGCCATTGAACGTGACGCCGTCGCTCCACTTCTCGTTCGGTGTGATGGTGTATTTGACCGTCTCGGGCGTCAGTGAGGTCAGCTCGGCCGAAGCAATGGGGCCGTTCTCGCCATAAGGGTTGCCCGCGCTCGAGGTGAGAAAGGCCGAGGGCACGATCAGGTCGTTGATGGCATTGGAGGTGGGCGTGGCCCCGGCGTCGAAGAACGTGCAGCCGTTGAACGGTCCCGGCAGCGACACGTCGATGGTCCGGGCGTTGAGCGAATTCGTCTTGACCGACGAGGCACCGGAGCGTCCGATGGGGATGAGCACTGCAGCACAGACCAGGACGAGAAGCGCGCCCCGGCCGATCGATCCTCTCCGGACCATCCCGCTACTGCAAACGCAGGTCGAGCGTCAGCGTGGCGAAGGTGAAAATCAACGCGACGGCGATCGTGATGCGGTCCAGGTTGCGCTCCACGACCGTCGAACCGGAAGCCGCAGAACCCATGGAGCCACCGAGGAGGTCCGAGATGCCGCCGCCTCGTCCAGAGTGCAAAAGGACCAAGAACACCAGCCCGACCGACGCCAAAGCCTCAATTGCGATGAATGTCCAGGTAAACAACTTTTCCTCCGATTAGCGCTTTAAAGCGTAGCAGTCGTCACAGGCCTGAATTATGGCAAGAAACGACTCCGCCTTGAGACTGGCTCCGCCCACGAGGAATCCGTCGGCATGTCCTTCGGCGACCAAGGACGCAGCGTTCTCGGCGTTCACCGAGCCGCCGTAGAGGACTCGCATGTCACCAAACGCATTTGGCAGTACCGAACGGATGTGGCTCATCATCGCGTGCACCTGTTGCACGTCGGCCGTAAGTCCGGTGCCGATCGCCCAGATCGGCTCATAGGCAATGGTCACCTGCTCGGCGACGCGGTCATCGAGACCGTCGAGGGCGCTGCGCAGTTGACGTCGCACCCACTCATCTTGGTCACCGTCTTCACGCACGTCGAGTGCCTCACCGACACACAGGACGGCCTTGAGGCCCGCGCGAATAACCGCGCGTAGCGTCAAAGCGACCGTCGCGTCGTCCATTCCGTACATCGCGCGTCGCTCAGAGTGTCCAACGAGAACCCACTGGACACCGAGACGCTTCAACATCGACGCGCTTATCTCTCCGGTGTGGGCACCGTTCTCGTGCGGATTCACATGTTGCGCACCGACGGCGATCGGAATCCGCTCGGAATCGACGATCGAGCAGACACTGCGCAGGTCCACGAACGGTGGCGCGACCACGATCTCGGTGTGTTCGGACGGTCGGTTCTTCAAGAGCACGCCGATCTGTTGACCGAGGTGCACCGCTTCTACGAAATCGAGGTTCATCTTCCAGTTGCCGATGACGAGAGGAGTGGTGGCCATCAGTTGAATGGACTTTCTCGCAAGGCTCGTAATCCGGGCAAGTCGCCGAGTTCGACGAGCTCGAGCGAGGCTCCTCCCCCGGTCGACACGAAACTGACGTCGCCTTCTAGGCCCAGCGCCTGCAAAGCCGAGACCGAGTCACCGCCCCCGACCACCGACACCGCATCGGTGTCGGCTACCGCTCGAGCGACGGCTTCGGTGCCACTGGCGAATCGCTCGTCTTCGAAGACCCCCATGGGACCGTTCCACAGGATCGTCGCCGCGCCGGCGATCACTTTGGCGAACTGCTCGGCCGTCGCCGGGCCGATGTCGAGACCGCAGAAACCCTCGGGGATGTCGGCGCCGAAGAGCGTCGGCGCCTCACCGGTCACGTTCGCGCCAAAGTCAGACGTCGAAGCGAGTCCCCAGGCATCCGACGGAATCACGACGTTGCCGCCAGCGAGTAACTGCGCGCACTGTTCGACGTAGGACGCATCGAAGAGCGACGAGCCTACGGTGTGTCCGAGGGCGGCCTGAAACGTGTACGCCATGCCACCGCCGATGATCACGGTATCCGCTTTTTCGCACAGTACCTTGGCGATGGCGAGTTTGTCGGCGACCTTGGCGCCGCCCACAATGGCCACGAACGGGCGAGCGGGATTCTCCAAGAGGCCGAGAATCGTCGAGGTCTCTCGCTGCAGATTGAGTCCCGCCGCGCTCGGCACCAGCGTCGGGGGCACCATGATCGACGCGTGCGCTCGATGCGACGCGCCGAAGGCTTCGTTGATGTAGTAGTCGAATCCCTCGATCAAGGACGCGCCGAACGCCGGGTCGTTCGCCTCTTCACCAGGATTGAAACGTAGGTTCTCCAGAAGCTCGACGTCGCGACACAGTTCATTCAGTCGACGCCGCACCGGCTCGACGCTGTACTTCTCTACGACCTTGCCGTTGGGACGTCCAAAGTGCGTGCACGCGACGACAATGGCCCCGCGCGACAACAGTTCTTCGAAAAGGGGCAGGGCGGCGCGGATGCGAAAGTCGTCAGTGACTTCGAGTCGCCCATCGACTTCAGCGACCGGGGTGTTGAAGTCGACGCGGACCAGGATCCGTTTGCCCTTCAGACTCCCCCAGCGATCGTAGGACGGTAAGGCTTCGCTCACCGCTACTTCCCGATGTGGACGCTCAGGTCCACCAGTCGGTTCGAATAGCCCCACTCGTTGTCGTACCAACCGAAGATCTTCACCATGCTCTGCTTTTCGTCGATTGGCTGCACGATGGTCATCAAGGAGTCGAAGGTGCACGAGGCCGGCGTGCCCACGATGTCGGAGGAGACGATGTACTCATCGGTGAAGACGAGGATGCCCTTGAGCGGTCCCTCGGCGGCCGCGCGAAAGGCCGCGTTCACCGCATCGACGGTGGTCGACGAGACGATCGCCGTGAAGTCCGTGATGCTGCCGACCGGCACCGGCACGCGAAGCGACGTGCCGTCGAGTCGGCCCTTCATGGCCGACAACACCAAACTCGTGGCGCGCGCGGCGCCGGTGGAGGCCGGGACGATGTTGATCGCGGCGGCCCGAGCTCGTCGCAGGTCCTTGTGCTCCAGGTCGAGCAGATTCTGATCGTTGGTATAGGCGTGGATCGTCGTCATGAGACCTGTCGTGACCCCGAAGGCGTCATCGAGGACCTTCACCATCGGCACGAAGCAGTTCGTCGTGCACGAGGCGTTCGACACGACGTGGTGCAGCGCCGGGTCGTAGGTGTCCTCGTTCACACCGATCACGAACGTGGCGTCGACGTCGGTCGCGGGCGCCGAGATGATGACCTTGCGTGCGCCAGCGCTGAGGTGCTGGGCGGCGGCCTCGCGCGTGGTGAAACGACCGGTCGACTCGATCACCACGTCGATGTTGAGCTCACCCCACGGGAGTTCGGCGGGGTTTCGTTCGGCCAACACCTTGATGGACTTTGAGCCCACGGTCATGCCATCGCTGGTGATCTCCACCGGCACGTTGAGGCTGCCCTGCGTCGAGTCGTAGCGCAAGAGGTGCGCATTGACTTCCGGGCTGGTGAGGTCATTGACCGCCACCACGTCGATGTCGGGGTTCGAGAGTGACGCGCGAAGATACCCACGGCCGATGCGACCGAACCCATTGATTGCCACGCGTATTGCCACTGCTAACTCCTCTGATTGTCGGCGTCGTTATCGCGCTTCGGCGAATACCGCTTCGGTCAATTTTTGCACATCGTGGACCATGCCATTTCGCCCCGAGAGGTTCGCAATGTGAACAGGCAGTGAACATTGTTGTGAGGCATATTCCGAGAACTGATCGACCAGCACGACGTCCGGCACCACGCCATGGCGCAGCAGTGCGTCGATGTGATCTTCGAGGGTGTAGCCCTCGGTTTCGGGAAGCTGTTCGTGCAGGTTCGCCACGTAGATCTTCTTCGCTGACGTGCCCGACAGCGCTTGGGTCACGCCCGGCACCACGCAGGCCGCGAGGACGCTCGTGAACAACGATCCCGGGCCAATGAGGATAATGTCGGCGCGTTCGATGGCCTCGACCGCCGCTATTGGTGTGGCCGCATTGGTCGGCTCCACCCGGATCCGACGGATCGAAGACGATTTCATGACCTCGGTCTGACCGCGCGTGTCACCGTCTTCCGTGGAGGCCACCAACACGACGCCTTCTTCGCTCGCCGGCACGATCGCACCGGTCACGCCCATCACCTGGGCGACCGCACGCACCGACTCTTCCAAGTTGCCCGTCGCATCGATCAGCCCCACCAAGAGGAGATTGCCGACGGCGTGGCCGTTGAGTTCACCGACGCTGAAGCGATGTTCGAAACAGGCGGTGAGTGGATTCTCCGGATCGGCGAGAGCACCGAGACACTTGCGAAGGTCGCCGACGGCCGCCACGTTGAGCAGGGCGCGAAGTCGACCGGTCGATCCCCCGTCGTCGGCGACCGACACGACGCCGGTGACGTCATCGGAGACTCGTCGCAGTGCCCGAAGCGACACGGCCGTGCCGTGGCCCCCGCCGACCGCGACGACCCTCATCGAGCGATGTCGCGGTGGAAGACGGCGTTATCGAGGTGCAAGCGACGACGGAGCTCTTCGGCAATGGCGACCGATCGGTGTCGACCTCCGGTGCAGCCAATTGCCACCGAGAGGTACGACTTACCTTCCTTTTGGAACTCCGGGATCTGCCAGTCCAACATCGAGACGACGTCGGACAAGAAGTGCTGGGCCGCTTCTTGACTGAGCACATAGTTCGCCACCGGTTCGTCCAAACCCGAGAGCGGACGCAGCTCCTCGACCCAGTAGGGATTCGGAAGGAACCGACAGTCAAAGACCAGGTCGACGTCGCGCGGAAGGCCGTTGGAGTAACCGAAGGAGACCAGCGACACTCGAAGCGACCCGAAGCCGGCCATCTCCGTGAAGGTCTCGACGATTCGCGAACGCAGTTGGTTGGCGTTGATAGATCCGGTGTCGATTACCAGGTCGGCGCCGTCACGGATCGACTGCATGAGTTCACGCTCACCCTTGATCGATTCGGCCAACGTGGCCGCTTCGAAGGGGTGACGACGGCGATTGCCCTCGAAGCGGTGGATCAAGACGTCGTCGGGAGCGTCCAAGAAGAGGATCTTCGCGTTCTCGTGCAACTGGCGAAGCTCTCGCTCGACGCCCAGCCAGTCGTCGGGCTGCACGCCGCCGGATCGACCGACGATGAAGGCGACGCCGGCGTATTCGCGTGAGCCGCTGATGGCGAGTTCACCGACGCGCGCGATGAGTTCGATTGGCATGTTGTCGATGACGAACCAACCAATGTCCTCTAAGGCGGCCGACACGGTAGAGCGGCCGGCTCCCGACATCCCCGTGACCAGCAGCACCTCACTCATCGTCGCTCCCCTTGGCCGGCTTGGGTTGGGCTGGCGCCTGTAGATGATCGTAGAGCCTTCGCGCTATGTCGTCGGGCAGCCACGCGAGCGCCTCGAGCTCATCAAGCGTCGCGTGACGCAGCGCGTCGAGCGAGCCGAAGGCGGTGAGTAATCGCTCGCGACGCGCCGGCCCGAGTCCCTCGATACCGGATAGCGAGGACGCGATCATGGACTTGCCGCGCTTGGATCGATGGAACGTGATGGCAAAGCGGTGCGCCTCGTCGCGGATTCGCTGCACGAGATACAGCGACTCCGATCCGCGCTCCAACGCGATGGGCATACTGGAACCGGGTCGGTACAACAACTCCTCGCGCTTGGCGAGCGCCGTGAATTCGACCTGGTCGGCCAGGCCGAGTGAGGCGGCCGCCTTCTGGGCGGCGTGGAGTTGGGGCAACCCGCCATCGATAATGATCAGATCAGCGCGACGGAACTTGGTCGCGGACTGATCGTCATTCCAATAGACGAGACGTCGTCGCACGACCTCTTCCATCGCTCCGACGTCGTCGTTGCCCAGGACCTCTTTCACGTTGAAGTGTCGGTAGTCACTTTTCTTGGCCAGACCGTCTTCGAAGACCACCATTGAGCCGACATAGTTGGTGCCTTGGAGGTGACTCATGTCGAAGCACTCGATCCGGTAGGGAGGTTGCTCAAGTGAGAGCGCGGCGCCCAGCTCTTGAAGGGCTCGGGCGCGTACGTTGTGGTCGCTCTGACGCCGTAGGGAGTCGCGGCTGATGACGCTCAAGGCATCGTTGCGCGCGAGTTCGACAGCGCGGCGACGCTTTCCGCGTTGTGGGGCGCTCACGTCGACGGGACGACCACGCAGTCCCACCAGGTACTCGCGCATCAGGGGTGTCGCCGAATCCTCGTCGGCCACCAGCACCACCGATGGCACCGATTCTGCGTCGGTGTAGATGTCGGTCAGCACACTCTCCAGGATCTCGGCGTCGCTCTCATCCATCGAACGGTCGATCAAGTGCACCGTGCGTCCTATCACGCGACCGAAACGCACGCGGAATCGTACGACCGCGGCGCGACCGCCGTCACTGGCGACGGCGAGCACGTCGAGGTTCGAGTGATCGTCGAGCACCACATTCTGGACACTGGCCGCGCGTTCCAAGGCCTCGAGCCCATCGCGGGCCTTGGCGGCCGCTTCGTAGTGTTTCTTCGCCGACGCCTCGTGCATCTGGTGCTGCAGGAGTCCTCGGAGTTGGCGCACGTCGCCGTCGAAGAACCGCGACCAGGCCGCGACCAGCTCGGCGTAACCCTCGGGGTCGATCGCTCCCACGCACGGCCCCGAGCACTTGCCGATGTCAAAGAGCAGACACGGCCGGCCGATTCGCTGATGGTAGTTGTACTTGTGCTTGGTACAGGAACGAAGCGGGAAGGCCTGGATCAACTCGTCCATCGTCGTGCGAAGTGCGCGCACGTCGACGAAGGGACCGAAGTAGCGAACTCCCTTCTGATGCTTACCTCGCGTGATGTACGGCGCCGCGAATTCAGCACGGGTGTCAAGCGCCACGTAAGGAAAACTCTTGTCGTCTTTCAGGCGCATGTTGTAACGCGGCTGGTTGTCCTTGATCAATTCGTTCTCGAGGACCAAGGCGTCGAGTTCGGTCGGTGTGACAATCCACTCGACCGACGTCGCCTCGGCCATCAGCGCCTGGGTCTTGCTGGCGAGACCCTCCGGGCGCTGGAAGTAACTCCCCAAGCGCGACGCCAGCGAGAGGGCCTTGCCGACGTAGATGATCTGACCGTGGGCGTTTCGAAACAGGTAGCACCCGCTCTGGCGCGGGATGCCCGACGGACGCGCGAACACTAGCGCCGTCCGTGCGCTGCCAGCGACTCCTTCAGGACCAGTCCGGTCGCGCTCGGCAGCATCGCAATGTCTTCGGGCGTGCCCTCGCCGACGATCTTTCCTCCGCGACGGCCGCCCTCCGGTCCCAGGTCGATGACCCAGTCGGCGGTCTTCACCACGTCGAGGTTGTGCTCGATGACGAGCACGGTGTTGCCCTGATCGACCAGTCGGTGCAGGACCTCGAGAAGTCGCTTCACGTCTTCGAAATGTAGTCCGGTCGTCGGTTCGTCGAGCACGTAGAGCGTGTGCCCGGTCGGTCGCCGCGCCAATTCCGTTGCCAGCTTGACCCGCTGGGCTTCACCACCGGACAGGGTCGGGGCCGGTTGTCCTAGGCGCACGTAACCGAGTCCGACGTCGGACAGGCTTTGAATGTGTCGCAAGATACTGGGCTGGCGCTCGAAGAACGTGAGTGCTTCGGTGATTGACATGTTCAACACGTCGGCGATGGACTTGCCGCGGTACTGGATCTCCAAGGTCTCGCGGTTGTAGCGCGCGCCGTTGCATACTTCACAGTTCACGTACACGTCGGGCAAGAAGTGCATCTCGATCTTGATGGTGCCGTCGCCGGCGCAGGTCTCGCAGCGTCCGCCCTTCACGTTGAAGGAGAACCGACCCTGCTGGTAGCCACGCACTTTGGCCTCTTGGGTGTCGGCGAAGAGCTTGCGAATCTTGTCGAAGACCCCGGTGTAGGTTGCGGGGTTCGAGCGCGGTGTGCGACCGATCGGCTGTTGATCGACGGCCACCACCTTGTCGATGTTGGCGACGCCGGTGATGGTGTCGTGGTCCAGGGACGTGGTCTTGGCCCTATTGATCTGGTGTTCCAGTGACGCCAGCAGGATGCCGTTGATGAGCGAGGACTTACCCGAACCCGAGACCCCGGTGATCGCCACGAAGTCGCCCAGGGGTACGTCGACCGTGAGGTTCTGGAGGTTGTTCGCCCGTGCGCCCTTGATGGTCAACTTCTTGCCGTCACCCGATCGTCGTGTGGCGGGTATAGGAATGGACTTTTCGCCTGACAGGTACTGCCCGGTCAACGAGTCGGTGTTCTCGAGCAGTTCCTTGTACGTACCGGCGTGCACCACTTGGCCGCCGAACTCGCCGGCGCCCGGTCCGATGTCGACGATGTAGTCGGCCAAACGGATCGTCTCTTCGTCGTGTTCCACCACGATGACCGAGTTACCGAGGTCACGCAGCCGTTCCAACGTCGCGATGAGTCGTCGATTGTCACGCTGGTGAAGACCGATCGACGGTTCGTCCAAGACGTAGAGCACGCCCACGAGGTAGCTGCCGATCTGACTGGCCAGGCGAATCCGCTGGGCCTCGCCGCCCGAGAGCGTGGCCGACGCCCGCGACAAGGTCAGGTAGTCCAGCCCAACGTCGATGAGGAACGTGAGTCGCTCGACGATCTCTTTCACCACACGGCGCGCGATCGTCTCTTCGCGCTTGGTGAGTTTGAGATCGGCGAAGAGGTCGATCGCCTCGTCAATGGTCATCGAGTTCACCTGAGCGATGTTGTGCCCGTGCACCTTCACGGCGAGGATCTCGGGCTTAAGACGTTGCCCGTGACACGTACTGCATTCGACCTCGCGCATGTACTGTTCGGCCTGCTCGCGCGACCAGTCGCCGTCGGCCTCGTTGCGCTTGCGCTCGAGCCAATCGACGATGCCGGCGTACGTCGTGTCGTAGGTGCGCACCTTGCCGTAGCGGTTGCGGTACTTGACCGGCACCGAACGTTTGTCGACTCCGTAGAGCACCAGCTTCTTGTCTTTCGCACGCAGCTTTTTCCACGGCGTGTTGATGTCGAACTCACCCAAGGCGGCGATGCCTTCGATCAATCGGGCGAAGTACTTGAAACGCACTCCGGACCACGGCGCGAGCGCGCCGTCGGCGAGCGACAGAGAGTCGTCCGGTACGACGAGATCCGGATCGACCTCGAAACGAGTGCCGAGTCCGGTGCACACCGGGCAGGCGCCGTAGGGCGAGTTGAAGGAGAAGTCGCGCGGCGCGAGTTCGACGAAACTCAGTCCGTCGTCGTTACAGGCCATCTTCTCGGAGAACTGCACAAGTTCATGCGTGTCGACGAAGAGGAACGAGACGAAACCGCGGGTGAGCTTAAGTGCGGCCTCCACCGATTCGGTGAGTCGTTGGCGATTAGAACCTTTGACGCTCAATCGGTCCAGCACGACATCGATGGTGTGCTTCTCGTAGCGCGCCAAGGTGAGCGAATCGCGGTCGGCCAACTCCATCACCACACCGTCGACACGAACACGCGAGAAGCCCTGCGCGGCGAGTTCCGTGAGCAACGTGCTGTACTCGCCCTTACGCCCTTCGACCACCGTCGCCAGCACCAAGAAACGCTCGTCGTTGGGCCGCGACAAGACCTGGTCGACGATCTGTTGAGGAGTCTGACGAGTCACCACCTTGCCGCAGACCGGACAGTGTTGGACACCGATTCGCGCAAAGAGAAGTCGCAGGTAATCGTGGATCTCGGTGATCGTGCCGACCGTCGAGCGGGGATTTCGCGAGGCGGTCTTCTGGTCGATCGAGATCGCCGGTGAGAGACCCTCGATGAAGTCGACGTCGGGCTTGTCCATCTGCCCCAGGAACTGTCGGGCGTAGGCCGAGAGGCTCTCCACGTAGCGACGCTGGCCCTCGGCGTAGATCGTGTCGAAGGCCAGAGAGGACTTGCCCGAGCCCGAAAGTCCGGTGAAGACCACCAATTGGTCGCGCGGGATCTCGACCGAGAGATTCTTCAGATTATGGACGCGAGCGCCCTGTACCCGGATGGTCGAAGGCATGATGCGACCCTACCGGTCAGGCATCGAGGGCCAGGTCGTCGAGTGACGACAGGTCGTCGAGCGACGCGAGCATGCCCTGGCGCTGTAGGGACTGGAGTATGTCGCGAAGCGCCGCCGCCTCCTCGAAGCGCAGTTCGCCGGCCGCCACCAGCATGGCCTTTTCAACCCGGGCGATCTCCAACGAGAGGTCATCAGGCAACATGTCCTCCAAGGACGAGACGCCGTGGACCTTGTTCACCGGTTCGGGCATCGATTCGGATCGCAAGCGACCCAAGATGTCGGCCACGTTCTTCATCACGGTGGTCGGTTCGATGCCTCGCTCCTTGTTGTAGTCGATCTGGAGCATCCGACGGCGTTCGGTGAGCGAAATCGCCGCGCGCATGGAATCGGTCATCCGGTCGGCGTAGAGGATGGCCTGCCCGTTGGAGTTGCGCGCGGCCCGACCAATCGTCTGGATGAGCGCACTGCGCGAACGCAGGAAGCCTTCCTTATCGGCGTCGAGAATCGCGACCAGGGAGACCTCGGGCAGGTCCAATCCCTCGCGCAAGAGGTTGATGCCGACCAGGATGTCGAACTCGCCCAGACGCAGCGAGCGAAGGATCTCGATGCGCTGAATCGTGTCGATGTCGCTGTGCAGGTACTGCACCTTGTAGCCGGCCTTGGTGAGGAAGTTGGTCAGGTCCTCGGCCATCCGTTTCGTCAAGGTCGTGACCAAGACTCGCTCGTTGCGCGCGACGACCACGTCGAGCCGAGTTCGCAGGTCATCGATCTGGTTCTTGGTGGGTACCACGGTCACGACGGGATCGAGCAGGCCGGTCGGACGGATGACTTGCTCGACGATCTGGTCGCTGTGCTCCAACTCGTAGGGACCCGGTGTCGCCGAGACGAAGACCATCTGGGGCACCAACTCCATGAACTCATCGAAGTTCAGCGGGCGATTGTCCAACGCGCACGGCAGGCGAAAACCGTGCTCCACCAGCGTCTCTTTTCGTGACCGGTCACCGGCGTATTGACCACGCACCTGCGGTACGGCCACGTGCGATTCGTCGATGACGAGGAGATAGTCATCCGGGAAGTAATCGAGCAGCGTGTACGGCCGCTCGCCCGGCTTTCGACCGTCGAGGTGCGCGCTGTAGTTCTCGATACCGGCGCAGAACCCGGTCTGCTCGAGCATCTCGAGGTCGTGTTCGGTGCGCGAGCGCAGTCGCTGGGCTTCGAGCAGCTTGCCTTCGGACTGGAACTTCGCGAGCTGTCCCTGCAGTTCGTCTTCGATCTCGCGGCACGCGCGTTGCATGGTGGCGGCACTGGTGGCGTAGTGCGACGCCGCGAACAAGGTGAACTCGTTCACCTTGCCTCGGCTCTCCTGAGTCACCGGATTGAAGAAGGAGACCTCTTCGATGACGTTGTCGAAGAACGAGACACGTATCGCTTCGTTGCTATAGGCCGGTTGGATCTCGAGCGTGTCACCCTTCATCCGAAAGGTCCCTCGGTCTAGGACGAGTTCGTTGCGGTTGTACTGCATCTCGACCAAACGTCGCAGGAGTGCGCGCTGTTCGAACGTGTCGCCGACTTCGAGCTGGAGCATCCGCTCGCGGTACTCGATCGGTGAGCCCAAGCCGTAGATGCACGAGACCGAGGCCACCACGATGGTGTCGCGGTGCGTCAACAGTGACGAGGTCGCGGCGTGGCGCAGCCGGTCGATCTCCTCATTGACCGAACTGTCCTTTTCAATGAAGGTGTCCGTTCGTGGGACGTAGGCCTCGGGTTGGTAGTAGTCGTAGTACGAGACGAAGAACTCCACGCGGTTCTGCGGCAACATCTCTTTCAACTCCGACGCCAGCTGCGCCGCGAGCGACTTGTTCGGCTCGAGGATCAACGTCGGACGCTGTACGTGCTCGATCAGCCAGGCGATCGTCGCGGTCTTGCCGCTACCGGTGATGCCCTCGAGTGTCTGATAGCGCAGACCGTCCTCGACACCTTGGGCTAATAACTCGATCGCCTTGGGCTGGTCACCGGCCGGTTGGAACGGCGACTCGACGAGGAACTTATCCACGCGATAGTCCTTCGTCGTCCAGCGCACGATCAAGCTCGGCGTAGAGGTCCTCGAGTGAACCTTCGTTCCACAGCACGCGGTCCACGATGGCGGCGCGTTCTTCATTACTCATTTGATTCGCCAACCTCGCACGCGCATCTGCTTCAGAGAATCCGCGACCGTCGACGAGTCGTCGGATCGCAGTCTCGGGCGTTACCTCGACCGCCCACACGGCGTCGAGTGAAAACGCGGCGCGGTGCTCCGGACGAAAGAGCGGGATGGCCGCGAAGACGGCGTCGCCTTCAGCCTCGCCGAGCCGTCGAGCGATCTCCACGCCGATGGGGCCGTGGGTGATGGCGTTCAGTCGACGAAGCGCGGTCGCGTCATGGAAGACCACGTCGGCGACGAATGCCCGGTCCAAGGCGCCCTCGTGGTCCAAGACGGCTGAGCCGAACGCATCGACTAAAACCGACAGCGTGGCGCTTCCCGGACCCGTCACTTGGTGCGCCACGTCGTCGGCGTCGACCACAGCGAAACCCAAGGCGCGCAGGCGTTCCGCGACGGCCGACTTACCCGCACCGATCCCGCCCGCCACCACAATTCTCTTCATCCGACCACGGTAGTCAGACGCTGTGACAGTCCATCTCGACGGTCTGGTGGTCCAAGGGATCAAGTGGCGTTGAGTAATGTCATAGCAATCTCACCCAGGGGGGAAAGTGCTCAGATATTTGACGAAACGACTGATGCTGCTCGTCGGCATTGTCTTCGTCATTTCCATCGGAAGCTTTTATCTGATCCATCTACTGCCCGGTAATCCCGCCACCGTGATCCTCGGATTCGGCGCCACACCAGAAGCCAAGGCGATTCTCTACAAGCAGCTTGGACTGAGCAAGCCGATCTACCTCCAGTATTTCGTGTGGCTCGGGAACGTCGTTCGCGGGAATCTCGGCGTCTCGTTCATCTCCCAAACAACGGTCTCCTCGGTCATTCGCTCGGCACTACCGATTGACGTCGAAATCATCATCCTGAGCCAGATCTTGGCCTTCGCCGCAGCCATTCCGACCGCCATGCGCTCGGCGCGCAAGCCCGACGGCATCCTTGACCGCTTTCTTGGTGCCTCGAGCTTCACCTTGCTGTCGATACCTCCGTACATCTTGATCGTGGTGCTGGTCCTGTTCATCTCCATCAAGTTGGGCGTCTCGGCAACCGGGCCATCGGCCTATGTGTCGCTGGGGACCGACTGGATTACTAATTTAGAAAGCCTCTCGTTACCGGCCTTCACGCTGGCTATTGGCAGCTACGTCGTCTACTACCGGGTCCTTCGAAGTGACCTCATCGCGACCCTGCAAGAAGAGTTCATCACCATGGCGCGCTCCAAAGGACTGAGCCAACGTCGCATCATGTGGCGACACGCCTTTCGACCGTCCTCGGTCGCGCTGCTCGGCGCAGCCAGCGTCAATATCGGCGGACTACTCGCGGCCGGCTTCATCGTGCAGTATCTGTTACAGATACCCGGTCTCGGCTACACACTCATCCTGGCGATCAACGAAAGCGACTTCCTCGTGGTGCAGGGCATTGTCCTGACCGTCTCAGTACTGGTGGTCGCGATCAACTTCTTGTTTGACTTCATCATTAATATGGTCGACCCGAGGATTAGCCGTGAGTAATTTCAGCAGTCTCGAAGAGGCAGCGGTATTAGTTGAAAAACCCGAGAAGAGCGAGCCGCTGGGACTGTTCTTCTGGATCTGCGTCGGTTGGGTCGGCCTGAACGTGTTCGGCGCCATCTTCGCCAACGTCTTGCCGTTACAGAGTCCGCTCACAGAGAGTTTCAACGCGATCAACGCCGGACCGAGTCTCCATCACCTCTTGGGCACCGACGACCTTGGTCGTGACATCTTCTCGCGCGTGGTCTATGGTTCGCGGGTTTCGATCACGGTCGGAATCGGCGCGATCCTGATCGGCTACGGCATCGGCGCCCCCTTGGGGATGCTGGCGGCGTACCGACGTGGACGATTCGACGCGATCCTCACTGCGGTCATGTATCTCTTGTTGGCGTTCCCGGCGATCATCGCGACGATCGCCGTGCTCTCGTTTTGGACACCGCGCTCGTTGCTCAAGATCATCATCGTGATCGGCATCGCGTCGATCCCGCTGGTGTACCGCGTCATTCGCACCGCGACGCTTAACGTGGCGACCAAGGACTACGTCGTCGCGGCCAAGGTGCAGGGCGCTACGGACCGACGCATCCTGATGAAAGAACTTTTGCCGAACATCTTCCCGATCGCGCTCTCCTTCTTCTTGATCGGTGTGGCGACGATCATCGTCCTGGAGGGCGCATTGGCGTTCCTGGGACTGTCAGTCAATCCCCCGACGCCGAGTTGGGGCAACATGATCAACGAGGCGCGCACGGTCTTGAGCCAGAACATATGGCTCGCGCTCTTCCCTTCGTTGGCGCTCTGCCTATTTCTCATCGGCCTGAACTTCATCGGTGACCGCATTCGTGCCCATTTCGACGTGACGGAGGTGAAGTTGTGAGCGACGACAAGCTCTTGGTCGTGAAGGACTTGACGACGACCTTCGCCACCGCCGGGGGTGATCTCACCGCTGTCGCCAACGTCTCCTTTGACCTCGAACGCAACGAGACGCTCGGCATCGTCGGTGAATCCGGATCCGGCAAGACGGTGCTCTCGCGCACGATCATGGGGCTGCAGCCGCGTCTCAACACCACGGTCACCGGCTCATCGATCATCGACGGCTTCGAGGTCGTCGGCGCGAGTGAGGACGAGAAGCGTACGATTTGGGGGACCGAAGTGGCGATGGTCTTCCAGGACCCGATGACGTCGCTCAACCCCGTCATGCGGATCGGTAAGCAGATCGACGAAGCGTTGCGAGTGCGCCTCGGCATGAACCGCAAGGACGCCAAGGCACGCGCCATCGAACTGCTCGAACTGGTCGGGATTCCTTCACCGGTGGAGCGCTACAACACCTATCCCGGTCAACTCTCCGGTGGCATGCGCCAGCGCGTCGTGATCGCGATCGCCCTGGCCTGTTCGCCGAAGCTCTTGATGGCCGACGAGCCCACGACGGGTCTTGACGTCACGATCCAGGCACAGATTCTCAACCTCCTCGACGAGTTGAAGGAACGGCTGAAGATGTCTGTCATCTTGGTCACCCACGACCTCGGTGTCGTAGCGACGCGGACGTCGCGCATCGTCGTCATGTACGCGGGGCGCATCGTCGAGACGGGAACCACCCGCGATGTCTTCTACCATCACCGCATGCCTTACACCCGCGCGCTGCTCGAGAGTTCACCCAAGGTCTCGAACAAGAGTCATACGCGCCTGGTGACGATTCCCGGACGTCCGCCGAACCTGTTGAACCTCTCTGACGGCTGCAGCTTCGCACCTCGTTGCAAGTTCGCGACCGACCAGTGCCATTTGGTGCGTCCCGAGTTACAGCCCTCGATCGAACCGGGACACTCCTTCGCCTGCTGGAACCCCCTGCCCATCAACTCCGAAGCGGTCCTGCCATGAGCGACACACGCACGCCCCTGCTTAACGTCAGTGACCTCGAGGTCACCTTTTACGTCCACGGTCACGCGGTGAGCGCGGTCGCGGGCGTCAGTTTCCAGATCTTCGAAGGCGAGACCCTCGGCCTCGTCGGGGAATCCGGCTGCGGCAAATCCACCACCGGCAAAGCCCTGATGCGGATCGTGCAGCCCACCAAGGGCACCGTCGAACTCGAGGGCGTCGACATCACCAAGGAATCCGGCAAGGCGCTTCGCAGTGCGCGCACGCGCATGCAGATGATCTTCCAGGATCCAATCAGCTCACTCAACCCCCGTCGCCGCGTGAAGGACATCGTCGCCGAACCACTGGACTGTTGGAAGACGGTCACCGGTGCAGAACGTGACGCCTTGATCAGCGACCTCTTGAGCAAGGTCGGCATCGACCCCTCGGTCTACGGCAACCGGTACGCCCGACAGTTCTCGGGCGGCCAGTGCCAGCGGATCTCGATCGCGCGATCCCTGGCGATGCGACCCAAGCTCTTGATCTGCGACGAGATGGTCTCGGCACTGGACGTCTCGGTCCAGGCCCAGATCTTGAACCTGCTCGAGGACCTGAAGGCCGAATACGGCTTGACGCTGCTCTTCATCGCCCACGACCTCGCGGTCGTGAAGAACGTCAGTGACCGCGTCGCGGTCATGTACCTGGGCAAGATCTGCGAGATCGGGCCCGCCGACACCCTGTATGAGTCGCCGGCGCATCCGTATACCGAGTTCCTGCTCGGCGCCGCCTTGGAAGCCGACCCCGATTCGCCAATGCATTCCCAAACCCTCGAAGGCGAGCCGCCCAGCCCGATGAACCCGCCGAGCGGTTGTCGCTTTCGCACCAGGTGTCCGAACGCGACCCAGAAGTGCGCCGACGAAGAGCCGCTACCCCAAGAGGTGGCGCCCAATCACATGGTGTCGTGTCACTACCCGTTGACCATCCACCACAAGTCGACCACGCCCGTCGCGCTGTCGGACTAGCGCCGACTACTCGGCGATCGGTGTGTCTGCGTTCTCCGCCTCATTGACGGTGTCGATGATCTCGATCTCTGAGACGGCGGTCTCTTCACCGTCGGCCTTGGGAGCGACTTCCACGGCGTACTCGGCCCACGCGGCCTGCGCCTCGGTCTCCGGCGTGAACTCGCCGTACTCGATGGCACCGATGTAGTTACCCTCGTTGTCGTAGGCGTGAGATCCGAATGCCTCGCGGTACTCCTCGGAGACTTCGCCACCTTCGGCGGCCTGCTTGATCGAAAGGCTGATGCGTCGACGCGCTGTGTCGAGTTCGATGATCTTGACCCACAGTTCCTCGCCAGCCGTGACGACCTGGTCCGGCGACTCGACGTGGTGTGCCGCCATCTCCGAGATGTGCACGAGACCTTCGATCCCCTCGCCAACCTGGACGAAGGCGCCGAAGGGCACGAGCTTGGTGACGCGGCCGTAGACGAGCTGGTCGACCGAGTGGCTGTCGGCAAAGACCTGCCAGGGGTCGGACTGCGTGGCCTTCAGTGAGAGTGAGATGCGTTCCTTGGAGAAGTCGACGTCCAACACCTCGACGTCGACCTCGTCGCCGACCGCGACGACCTGACTCGGGTGGTCAATGTGCTTCCAGCTGAGCTCAGAGACGTGAATGAGTCCGTCCATGCCGCCCAGGTCCACGAAGGCACCGAAGTTGACGACCGAGGAGATGACGCCGTGACGACGTTCGCCGGGCTTGAGGTTCGACAGGAAGTCGCCGCGCTGTTCCTTCTGGGTCTCTTCGAGCCACGCGCGACGCGAGAGCACAACGTTGTTGCGGTTGCGGTCGAGCTCGATGATCTTGGCCTCGACGGTCTTGCCGATGTAGGGCTGGAGTTCGCGTACGCGGCGAAGTTCGACTAGGGAGGCGGGCAGGAATCCGCGAAGTCCGATGTCGACGATGAGTCCGCCCTTGACGACCTCGATCACGACACCCTTGACGACCTCGTCGCGGTTCTTCAACTCTTCGATGTTGCTCCAAGCCTTTTCGTACTGAGCGCGCTTCTTGGAGAGGACGAGACGTCCCTCCTTGTCCTCTTTTTGCAGTACCAATGCTTCGATCCTCTCGCCGATCGAGACGATCTCGGAGGGGTCGACGTCGTTGCGGATGGAGAGTTCGCGGGCGGGGATGACGCCTTCGGACTTGAAGCCAATGTCGAGCAGGACTTCGTCGTGGTCGATTTTGACCACGGTGCCGGTGACCAGGTCACCGTCTTCGAATTCGAGGACGCTGTCGCCGACCAAGGTGGCGAGGTCGGTGCCGACCATGTCGTCTTCGGTGATGACGCGCGGAATGTAATTTCCGTCTTCGTCAAAGGTTCCCATTTGCTGGGGGGAGAGGAGGCTGGTGCCGTCCGACATGCGTACTTCTTTCATACGACCACACCGGGGCCAACTAGAGCGATGGGTTCGGGTCTCCGGTGTAAACCCGACTTACTACTCTACCAAAGACCTCATCCGCCCTTGGCGGCCGCCCAGTTCTCGCCCCAGTGCAGGGTGACCTCTAAGGGCACGCTGAGCGACGCGGCGTTGGTCAAGGCGTCGATGATCACTGCCCCGACACGCTCCTTCTCCTCCGGGGGTGCCTCGACGACGACTTCATCGTGCACCTGGAGGATGAGCCTCCCCTGCAGTCCCGTCGCGCGAAGCTCGCGGTCTAGTCGAACGAGCGCCGATTTGAAGATGTCGGCGGCCAATCCCTGGATACCCGAGTTCATCGCCTGACGTTCGGCCGCGAGGCGGTGCGCGCCGGACGCCGTCGCCATGTCCGGGAACGGGCGGATGCGCCCGAACTCGGTGCGCGAATAGCCCTTCGCGCGGATGTCCTTGATCGTTTGGTCCATGTACGCGCGCAGCGACGGGAAACCCGTGAAGTACTTATCCATGATCTCTTTGGCGGTCGAGACCGGCACACCCAGGCGCCGACTGAGCCCGAAGGCCTCCATGCCGTAGGCCAGGCCGTAGGAGACGGCCTTGGCCTGTTCGCGCTGTTCGGCGAGGACGTCACTCGGCGCGCAACCGAAGACCGAGGCGGCGATGGTGCGGTGCACGTCTTCGTGCGAGGCGAAGGCCGCGAGGAGGCCGGAGTCCTGCGAGAGGTGCGCCAGGATCCGAAGTTCGATCTGGTTGTAGTCCGAGACCGCGAGCTCCCAACCTTCGGTCGGCACGAAGGCGTAGCGAAGTCGTCGACCCTCTTTGGTGCGCACCGGGATGTTGTGGAGGTTCGGTCCGTCCGAGGAGAGTCGGCCGGTGCGAGCCCCCATCTGGTGGAACGTCGCGTGGATCCGTCCGTCGGACTGGACAGCATCGATCAGAGGCGCGCCGTAGGTGCCTCGGAGTTTCTCCACTTCGCGGTAGCGAAGGATGAGCGGAATGATCTTGTGTTCGTCCTCGATCGCCTCGAGGCTGGTGGCGTCGGTCGAGAAACCCGACTTGATCTTCTTAACGGCGGTGAGTCCCATCTCCTCGAAGAGGACCACCTGCAACTGCTGGGGCGAATTGACCTTGAACTCGTGACCGGCGACCTTTTGGATCTGCTTGTCCAACGACGTGGCCTCTTCGGTGAACTCCTTGGCGATGGTGCGCAGTAACTCCACGTCAACTCGAACGCCCCGCGCCTCTAAGAGTCCCAAGACCATCACGAGGGGCAGCTCGATCTGTTCGTAGACGACGGTCAGTTCCCATCGGTCGATTTCGGAGCGCAGATGTTCGCGCAGTCGCGCGATCAACGCCACTTCGTAGGTCAACGTCTCATCGCTCGTCGTCGAGTCGAAAAGCGACGGTGCGGATTCGACGATCGGCTCACCGAGAAAACGCTGGGCGACCTCGGCCAGCTCGTACCGGCCACTGTTGGAGTCGAGCAGGAAGGCCATGATCGCGGTGTCGTCAGCCGGCTCGAGCATCACGGAACCGTTCGTCGCGGCCACGCGGTAGAGCGCTTTGAGGTCATGGCCGCTCGGCGCGATGCGAGCGGAAGCCGCGATCAGCTCGTCAAGGTCACAGAGCGCGACCAGGCCCTTGTCGGGGTCGAGCACGGCCGCGCGCGAATGGCGATAGGCGACGACCGGCGTCGTGGTCGACTGGAGTACCGCCTCAAGTGACGCTGCGACTTTCAGCGCCTTGGCGACCTTCTCCTTCTTCTTCTCGACCGCTTCGTCGAGCGGCGCGGTGACGGCTCCGGATTCGCCGAGGAGACCTTCGTTGAGGACCTGTGCGAATCGAGTGCGCATCTGGTTCATCTCGAAACGATCGAAGAAGGCATCGATCTCAGCGCGATTCCAACCGCCAAGCGTGATGTCATGCAAGGTGAACTCGAGGGGCACGTCACGAATCAGCATCATCACCTTCTCGTTGTTGCGCGCGCGTTCTTCGAAGGTCGACAGGTTCTCGCGCAACTTCGGCGTCAGATCGCCGAGGTGCGCGTAGAGATCGTCCATGTCGCGGTACTGCGCGAAGAGTTTGGCCGCCGTCTTCTCCCCCACACCCGGTACGCCCGGCAGATTGTCCGAGGTATCCCCGCGCAGGGCGGCCAAGAGGGGATAACGCCGCGGCTCGATGCCCGTGCGCTCGAAGATCCCCGCCTCGTCATAGAGCGAGTAGTCCGAGACGCCGCGTCGGTTGTAGAGCACTTTGACGTACGGATCCTCGACCAATTGGAACGCGTCACGGTCGCCGGTGACGACCACGACCGGGATCGATTCGTTGCGTCCCCACGTCGCCAGCGTCGCCAACACGTCGTCCGCTTCAAAGTTCGGCACCCCGAGGACCGGGATGTGCAACACCTCACAGAGTTTGCGGATCAACTCAAACTGGTGCTCGATCTCGAGCGGCGTCTCGGCACGCCCGCCCTTATAGTCCTCCACCATCGCGTCGCGAAAGGTGCCACCGGCGAGGTCGAAGGCGACCGCGAGTGCGCGCGGATTCTGCGTGCGAACGAGCGAGAGCAACATCCCCGCGAAGCCGTGCAGGGCGTTCGTGACGAGACCGTCGGACGTCGCGAGGTCGGTCGGGAGCGCGAAGAAGGCCCGAAAGGCCAGTGACATCCCGTCCAAAAGGACGAGGGGACGCTCGTCAGTGTTCTCAGCCAACGAACTCGCCCTTCAAGATCTGCTGGGCGATGTCGCGCATGCGCGTACGACCGCGCATCGCCGACTGCTGAATTATCTCGAAGGCTGCCGGCTCGTCGAGTCCGCGCTCTTGCATGAGCATCTCCTTGGCTCGCTGCACGATCTCGCGCGTCTCGATCTTGTCCTCGACGTGTGACACTTCGGCGCTCTGCACTTCGGCCGCCGGTGACAGAATCGCCGCCAACTTCGGCAGGATCTCACTGGAGCGAAACGGCTTGACGAGATAAGCGACCACACCCGCGTCGCGTGCGCTCTCGATGAGTGAGCGCTGACTGAAGGCCGTGAGCAACACCACGATTGTCTCGGTGCCCATCAACGCCTTGGCGACTTCGATGCCGTCGAGTCCCGGCATTTTCACGTCGAGGAGCGCCAAATCGGGTTTGAGGTCCTGGATCATGACGAGGGCGTCGTCCCCGCGCGCGGCCTCGCCCACCACGAGATAGCCGTCGCCTTCAAGGATCTCCTTGAGATCGAGGCGAATGATCGATTCGTCGTCGGCGATGACCACGCGCTTATCCATTGTCATCATCCGGTGTCCAGTCGCGAAGGAGTTCGTCACGCGCGGCGACCAGTTCTCGCACCTCTTCGGCGCGCCGATTCATCTCGGCGTTGGCGACCGCGACGTGTCGCGAAAGTTCGTCGTATTCGTGGGCCTGGAGCGGCGTCTCGGAGACGAGCGCGCGGATCCGAGAGTCCTCGAGCGCGTCATTCCACACCATGACCTGTTCTTGGAGGACGTTCAGGCTCTCGCGGGCCTGGTTGAGCTGGCGCTGTACGTCCTCCAGACGTCGTTTGTACAGGCGCGAACTCATGGCGAGAGTCTAAGGGCGTGTGTTCTATTTGGCGAGTGCGTCAGGAGCCACCACCGACACCGGGTTGAGGTGGCCCACGGCCACCTCGTGCGACGGCGACGCTTGGCGCGCTGCTTCGAGAACACCGTGACCTCAGCCACCGGATGGCTGCACGTCGCTTCCATCAGCGAGCTCCTTCGGACGCTGTGCTGAACTCGTAGGTTCTGCGGCACCGCAAAGGACGACCCCGTTGAGCGGACGCGGCGGGGCTCTTCAGACCGAGTGGACAGCGTGTATCCCGTTCACTGATTGATTCGCGACCCGTGTCACACCTCATCCTCATACTGGGCGCAGTGGCCTCACAAAGGACGATCTCAATCTTCTCGCACACCGGCGAAGTTCTCTCGCGAGCCGTCACGTTCCAGTTCCCCCTCGATCCGAACGCGCAGCAGAGAATCCTCTTCGCCAAGTGTGCGGGCGCTCGCCGCTTCACGTTCAACCACCACCTGGCACGGGTCAAGGTCAATCTAGACGCCCGATCGGCCGAGCGGGAAGTTCTATCGGCAAGTGGTGATACGTGCGAACCATCGACACTTTCCTTGTCCTGGTCGGGGTTCTCGTTCATCAACGAGTTCAATGCCTGGAAAAATGGGCGGTCCGTTGACTCACTCGTCAACGACGATGGCAGTCGCGGCCTGGCGTGGCGGCACGAGTTGCCAAATGACATTTTCGAGTGCGCGAGCGTGGACGCGGCCCAGGCGCTCGAGAACTTTTCTGCGTCGAGGCGGGGCGAGCGCAGTGGTGCTGCTGTCGGGTTCCCCCGCTTCCAGGCCAAAGGGAAAGTGACGCCGAGCTTCCGGCTACGCAACCGCGCTACACCAGGCAAGGCACCTTCGAGTCAACCCGTCCGCTTCACCGATTCTTCGCACCTGCGACTGCCCAAGTTCGGACCGGTCAAGCTTTTCGGGCCAACCCGCAAAGTGCGCCGGATGATCAACTCTGGTCGGTTCCACGTCTATTCGGCCACGCTGACCCAACGGGCTGGTCGGTGGACCGTGTCACTCACCGGCGTCGCCGCTGAACTGCACCAGGTCGAGCGCGGCCGCAACGATCGTCATGCCGATCCCGTCGGAGTCGACCGGGGGATTATCTCCCTTTGCGTCGCTGCGGACGCGAACGGCGTTTTCTTCGAGAGCTTCGAGGGGGTGACAACACTGAAGCAAGCGCAGCGCACGCTCAAGGCAGCCAACCAGGCACTGGCCAGAACCACACCGGGGTCCAAGGGTCGCCAACGAGCAAGGGCCCGGCTCGCGAAAACCCACCGCAAAGTCGTCAACACCAGGCGGCACCTCGTCCACCAAGCCTCCAGGTCCCTGGTGGACCGATGCCAGATCCTCGTGATCGAGGACCTGAACGTGGCGGGCATGGTGAAGAACCGACACCTGGCGAGGTCCATCTCGGACGCCGCGATGGGCGAACTCTCCCGTCAGCTCCTCTACAAGGCCCGATGGCACGGGGTCGAGGTTCGAGTGGCGGACAGATTCTTCCCGAGTTCCAAGACGTGCTCGGGCTGTGGCGAGGTCAGAAACGACCTCGACCTGTCGACGCGGACCTACTCGTGTGGAGCCTGCGGCCTGGTCATCGACCGCGACCTCAACGCGGCCATCAACCTCTCCCGCTGGCGACCTAGAGAACACTCTGCGGTGACTCCATTGGTTCTAACGCGCGCTGCGCTTCTCTCCACAGTCTGATCCGCCACGGATCTGCACCGCGAAGCGCGCGGGAAGAGCCGATCGTCACCCGCACAACCATCACGAAGATGTGATCAGGGCCCTGGGTCGGAACCGAGTACTCAGATGAAGCATCGTCTGAGAAGTCGGACGGCGAGCAAGCACCGCTGAGTCATTTCGCTCAGTTGGTCAAGGCAAACCGGTGGGTTCAAATAGGACACACGCTGTAAGAGGTTGTGATCTGACGAGAGCGCGTCGACTTGCGAGCGACGCGCTCCAGCGGTTTACAGCACAACTCGGGCGGTTCGCCCGGGGCGAACCGCCCGAGTTGTAACTCAACGGTCCTTTGAGTTACTTACCTCTCAGACCATCACGACAACGGTGGGACCGTATTGAACACGCCCCACGGGCTCGACACGCCCGCTCCGTTAATGCTGGCCGGTCCGCTGATACCCGGGATGCCCGGGATATAGGCGTCACCGGCGAACAGGTACAGAGGGTGCCCGTCGAAGGTCACTTGGTGTGTACCGTCGGAGCGCACGATCTGCCCAAGGCCGTGCTGATCAACATTGAAGCCGGCTTCGGCTTGCCCCGAGGTGAGCAGCGGCGGCCAGATGAGGGCGCACTGCCCCGCGCAGTTGCTCGTGTGACCAGTGTCGGTGCTCAAGGTGTAGACGGGGAAACTCGCTTGAGGAAAGAGGCTGAAGTTGTCGTTCATCGACGCGGCCAGCACGGTTTGATTGGGACCGGTGCCGTCAACGGGAGCGCTCTCTTGCAGTAACCGAGCCGGACCCGTCGCCGGTAGTCCCCGACTTGGGTCGACCAGGTACCAAGTGCCCGTGGGACTGGTCACCGGGTCGAACAGGTTGGCGCCTTCCATCTCCCCGGGAACTTCATCCAGGAAGAATCGGTACAGCGGTAAGCCGCCATACGTGACCTGTTGCACCGAACCACCGAAGGACATGTCAGTGCGGGTCACCGTACCGAGCAAGGTGGGATTGATCCCCGGTCCAGCAATTGGAGCGCCGTCGGTGAGAAGCGCCGGCCAGAGGAACGTGTCGCACGGCGCACCTGGGCCCACGGGGTTCAAGTTGTCGCTACATGCGTACGGGGCGCCCGTCAACGCATGGAGCTCGTCGGACGTGACTATGTACAACGAGCACCCAGCCTGATCGCCAGTTCCGCCGACGACCAATACCCGACCGTAGGACGTCGAGGCAGCCGACACGGTAGCTGGACCGGTCGGGGCCCCGGTCAGGGCCGTGGCACACGGACTGGCGGTGTCCGCACTTGTAGCGCCTTGGGCGCTCGCGGGCGCACTGAACGGTAGGTACATGGCAACGAGACCCAGCGTGAGTGCAGCGGCTGTGACCGGGCCGGCAAGCCTCCCGAATCGACGAGAGCGCGTCATCACGATGCCTCGTCGGTGTGGAGATTCGAAATCGCGAGTCCTTCGAGGAAGGTTCGCAGGATGAATTTACGTGACACGGACTGCTCCTTTGATTTGCGGTCGCCGGGTGACGACTGAGTGTGATCAAACCAGTGACCGGTCGAAGGACGGTCGAATGACAGTCGAATCACGCGAAATGCGCTCGCGGGCCGTGCGTTCTATGGTCAAGGCGTGAGGGTGAACCTGCTGGGACCCGTGCGCGTCGACGGCATTGAGGGCTGCGAGGTGCCCCTCGACTCGGCCAAGGACCGCTCGTTGCTCGCTGCATTGGCGCTGCGGCCCGGTTCGGTGCTGGCCATCGACACGCTCGTTGACCTCATATGGGGTGAGAGTGCGCCCCCGAGCGCGCGAAAAACCTTGCAAACCTACGTGTCGAACTTGCGTCGTGCTTTGGGTCCCACTGCGATCGTCACGCACCCTTCGGGCTACTCGTTGAGGTTGGGCCCGGAAGACACCGACGTCGGGTGCTTTCGCACTCTGGTGCGCGAAGGAGAGCAGGCTCTCAGAGAAGGACACGCGGGGCCCGCGGGCGAGGCTCTCGCAGCGGCCGTCGCATTAGGACGCGGTCGGCCCCTGCAGGGCGTTGGTCCCAATTCCGGTTTGGCCGCGGAAGCCGTGCGACTCGAAGAGGAGTTCCTTTCCGCGCTGGAGACGAGGATCGAGGCCGACCTGGCGGCTGGAAGTGGTGCCGAGCTGGTGGGCGAACTCGGAGTCCTGGTGCACGAGCATCCGTTTCGGGAGCGACTCTGGGCCTATCTGATGATGGCCCTCTTCCGAAGTGGCCGTCAGGCCGACGCACTCGCCGCGTATCAGCAGGTGCGGCTCTTGCTCCGCGACGAGCTGGGTCTGGAGCCGGGCGGAGAGCTACAACGACTGGAACGAGCGATCCTCGGTCAGGACTCGTCGCTGCTTATCCCCGAAGCGAAGACGGCTCGCCACTCACCGGTCCGTCACGACGAAACTTCGAACGGCAACGAAGCCGAGATCCTCTCTTCCACCGAGGGCTCGCTTGATTTCCTCGAGCGGTCCCTGGAATACGCAGCCCTCGAAGAATCCTTGAACGCGGTACGGGCCAGTTCGCAGGGCCGCGTCGTGCTCGTGGGAGGAGAGGCGGGCGTAGGCAAGACCAAACTCCTTCAGCGATTCCGTCGAGCACACAGCGGATCGGTCCGCATCTTGTGGGGTGCGTGCGATCCGCTGTTCACACCCCGACCGCTCGGACCTCTGATCGCCATCGCAGAGCAAGTGGGTGGCGAACTCGGAATCCTCTTGCAGCAAGAATCGCGACCCCATGAGATTGCCGCGGTGTTGGCGCGCGAGCTCGCGACAGATGTGCCGAGCGTCTTCGTGCTGGAGGACCTCCACTGGGCGGACGAGGCCACGCTCGACGTGCTTCGCCTCCTCGTGCGCCGGATCGAGTTGCTCCCGACGCTCGTCGTTGCCAGTTATCGCGATGACGAACTCGAGCAGGATCATCCGTTGCGTGCCGTGCTCGGAGAACTCGTCACCACCAGCAACGTCTGGCGACTTAGGTTGGCGCCGCTGTCACCAGCGGCCGTAACGCGCCTCGCCGAATCGCGCGGCGTCGATGCGGACGACCTTTATACGAAGACGTCGGGCAACCCGTTCTTCGTCAACGAAGTGCTCGTCGCGAATGGAGAGGAGATCCCCGCGACAGTGAAGGACGTGGTGCTCGCGCGCTACGCGCGACGCAGCGACGACGCGAAGAGGGTGCTCGACGCCGTCGCAGTCGTGCCCCCGCACGCAGAGCTGTGGCTCTTGGAAGCATTGGTAGGTGAGGCGGCTCAAGGCCTCGACGAGTGCATCGCCTCGGGCATGTTGGACTCCAACTTCGACGGGGTGTCGTTTCGACACGAGCTTGCGCGACTCGCGGTTGAGGAATCCATCGGACTCAACCGGACCCTCGCGTTGCACCGAAGGGCCCTCGCCGCTCTCACCTCTCCCCTGGGCGGCAACCTTGACTTGGCCCGTCTCGCACACCACGCAGAGGCAGCAGGAGATGCCCACGCGGTCGTCAGCTTCGCGCTGCCAGCGGCCGAGCGCGCGGCATCGCTCGGCGCACACCGAGAGGCGGCCGCCCAATTCGCGCGCGTCCTTAGCTTCGGCGATCAGCTTTCGATGGCCGAGCGCGCAGAGCTCTTCGAGCGCCGCTCGCGTGAGTGTTACTTGACGGACCAGAGTGACGAAGCGATCGAGGCCATCGAGAGAGCGATCGACTGTCGTCGTACGCTCGGCGATCTGCTTCGAGTGGGGGACGATCTACGGTGGCTCTCCGAGGTGCTCTGGTGCCCCGGCCGATGCGTGGAATCCGAGCGAGCGGCCTGGGAAGCTGTCGCTCTGCTCGAGAATCTCGAGCCGGGTCCCGAATTGGCAAACGCCTACCTCAAACTCGCAGCGACATACCAAGCGGCGGCGCGTTCCGATGAGGCGATCGAGTGGGCCAGTCGTGCGCTCGAGCTCGGTGAACGGCTCGGTGATTTTGGGGTCGCCATCTTCGCCCGCTCGATTATCGGCAAGTTCCAGCCTGCAGGACAAGCGATCGAGACGTTCGAACTGTGCATCGAAGATGCACGGCGCGCAGGCCTCCCCGATTTGGTCGGATATCTCCTCTTGAACGTTGCCATGATCGCCGTCGACACGCACCACCACGCCGCGGCCAACCGCTTCATCGACGAGGGGCTCACTTACTGCAGTGATCGAGGTCTCGAGCTGTACCGGTACTACCTGCTGGCGTATCGTTCTCGCCTTGAACTGGAGACCGGCCAGTGGGATCAGGCAACGGCCTCGGCTTCAGCCGTCCTGCGTATTCCTCGTACCTCGACGACGCCGCGCATCATCGCCCTGGTCGTACTTGGGCTCGTGCGGGCGAGGCGAGGTGATCCAGGGCAGTGGTTGGCGCTCGACGAGGCCCGGGAGTTGGCACAGCCGACCGGCGAACTGCCACGACTCGCACCAGTCGCGGCCGCGCGAGCAGAGGCTGCCTGGTTGGAAGGCAATGTCGAAGAGGTCGGCTCTGCAACGTCAGAGGTACTTCCGCTGGCGATCGAGTTGGGGTCGACGTGGCGCGCCGGTGAGTTGGCCTTGTGGCGACGCCGCGTTGGAATCGACGATCGGTTTCTTTCCGAAACCGCAGGCGGACCGTACGCGCCAGCGCTTGCTGGCGACTGGGCAGGAGCCGCGCGGCGCTGGAGCGAAATGGGCTGTGCCTACGAGACCGCACTCACAGAGATCGACGCTGACAACGATGATGCGCTCCTCCACGCACTCGATGTGCTTCAACGCCTCGACGCACGTCCGGCCGCAACGATCGTCGCGCGTCGACTTCGCGAACGCAAGCGCATCGTAAACGCGCCGCGACACGCCTACCCCTACTAGTACGACTTCTGCCCTTCGCTTAAATACGTGACAATCGCGTCTCCCAGCGCGCCTTCTCCCTTGGTTGGCGCGCCGTCAAGCCTTCGGTTATATGGTCAAGGCGTGAGGGTGAACCTACTGGGACCCGTGCGGGTCGATCGGGCCGAGGGGTGCGAAGTGCCGCTCGACTCGGCCAAGGATCGCTCGCTACTCGCCGCGCTGGCGCTGCGGCCCGGCTCCGTGATGGCCGTCGATGCCCTCGTTGACGCCATATGGGGAGAGAGTGCCCCTCCGAGCGCACGAAAAACGTTGCAAACCTACGTGTCGAACCTGCGTCGTGCTCTAGGTCCCACAGCGATCGTCACACATCCGACGGGCTACTCCTTGACATTGGGCACCGAGGACACCGACGTCGGTTGCTTCCGCACTCTCGTGCGCGAAGGAGAACAAGCTCTCAGAGCGGGACACGCGGTGCCCGCGGGCGAGGCACTCGCCGCGGCCGTCGCGTTGGGACGGGGACGACCACTACAGGGAGTCGGTCCCAACTCCGGTTTGGCCGCGGAGGCCGTTCGGCTCGAAGAAGAGTTCCTTTCTGCTCTGGAGACAAGGATCGAAGCCGATCTGGCGGCCGGCAGCGGCGCCGAGTTGGTGGGCGAGCTCGGGATCCTCGTGCACGAACATCCGTTCCGAGAACGACTGTGGGCCTTCCTGCTCGTGGCCCTCTACCGAAGTGGACGCCAGGCCGACGCTCTCGCCGCGTACCAGCAGGCGCGACTGCTACTGCGCGACGAACTGGGTCTCGAGCCTGGCGGAGAGTTGCAACGACTGGAACGAGCGATCCTGGTGCACGACCCGTCATTGCTCGTCGTGCCCGTGATGGGCAGCACGAACTCGCATCGCCCGGAGGTTCGCCGTTCACCGGTGCGTTATGCAGAGACGCCGGACGGCACCCATATCGCCTACCAGATCGTAGGTAACGGTCCACTCGACGTGCTAGCAATCCCCGGCTTCGTCTCGCACCTGGATATGTGGTGGGAGTCCCCCACCGATCAACTCGTGACGAAGCTGGCATCGTTCAGCCGGCTCATACTCTTCGACAAGCGCGGCATGGGCCTATCGGACCGGCCCGAGAATGTCGATGTCGAGCATTGGGTCGAAGATGCGGCGGCTGTAATGGATGCCGCTGGCTCGAAGCAGGCCGTCATCCTGGGGATATCGGCGGGCGTCCCCACCGCCTTACTGTTCGCGGCAAAGTTTCCGCACATAGTGCGTTCACTCGTGCTGTACGGCGGGTTCACTCGCATGCTCGCGGGCGACGGCAACGAATTCGGGCACGATCCAGCGGCGGTCGACGGGTACATCAAGCACATGGAGGCGAACTGGGGCACGGGAGTCGGGATCTCCAACTTGGCGCCCAGCCGGACCTTCGATCCCGCAGCCCGCGAGTACTGGGCTCGGATTCAAACGAGAAGTGCGAGTCCGGCGGCGGCGGCCCGCTTCCTTCGCGCGCTGGCTGACATCGACGTTCGTCACGTCTTGTCGAGCATCTCTTCACCGACGCTCATCCTTCACGCGACGCGTGACCAGAACGTTCAAATCGGCGTGGCGCGAGCGATGCGCGACGAAATCGAAGGAGCGCAACTCGTCGAACTCGACTCGGACATACACCTCATTTGGCTCTCCGACGTGATCGACGAAGCCACTCGCCACATCGATGACTTCATATCGAAGGCCGCGTACGCCGGCGTCAAGTGACCTGGCTGGTCGGGTACAACGGGTCGACTGAGAAGTAGGAGACGTTTTAGTCCGTCGACTCGATGTTCACTAAAAGAGCGCACTCGAGCATCTCAGGTGAAGGTGTCACGCCGAAGGCAACGCTTGCCTCATCTACTTCACGTGGGTAGACCTGAGGGTGGACATCAACCAGGCCGAGGTCGCTCGGCTCGTCGACGCAGTTGTTGGCCAACCATCGATTCACTCGGCGTGCGTACGGCGATTCAAAGAACCCGCCCACGTAGGCACGCAGTCCTTCATCTTGCGCTCGAAGGAGGATGGTGCGAGCGTTCGCCAGTCCCCCGACTCGCGCTGGTTTCACACAAAGAATCTCCGCGGCTTGGTAGCGAACGATCTGCGCGACGTCGCGAATACTACGCACGCCCTCGTCAATGCTCACGGGGACGTCGAGTTGTTCGGCGAGTCGCGCGCTGTCCACGACATTGCCCACCGTGTAGGGCTGTTCGACGGCCGCGACGTCACAGACGTGGCGAATCCGTCGGACCTCTTCGATCACTTCGCCGTCACCGCGGGCGCTGCAGTTGTAGTCGAGCAGGACCGGCAATTGGAGTGACTCCAGTGTTCGATACGCGGAGGAATCCAAGGGCGCACCCGATAGCTTTGCCCGTACTCGTACGACGGCAGGATCGAGGTGAATGGCTCCTTCACCAAGTAAGGAGATCGTCGCCTGCACTGGCGTGTCGAAATTCACCGGCCAGAGCGAGTCGATTGTCGCTCGCGCAACTCTCAGTTCGCGTTCGAGTAACGCCATCTCCACGAGCGCAACCGCGGGGTTACTCGCCGCGCGAGAACCGGCGAAGCGTGCGACTCGCGTCCACGAGGGCAGATCGCCTTCACGCTCGAGGATCTGTCGGAGTTGCGGCACCACGAAGATCCGAAGTTCGTCGATGACATCGGCTAAGGCGGCATCACCGTTCAGTTCAAGGGACTGTGGCGCGACTTCGCCGAGACCAGCGACGCCGTCGTGTTCGACGCGCAAGAAGAGTCGGGACCGCTGGTCGTGATGTTCGGCGGCCGCGCGAACAGGAAAGCGGATCTGCGTGTCCTGTCGCCACAGCGTCACCTTCATCTTCGTCACCTTACGGTGCCTGTTATCGTTGTTCGCTCAGCCCGGATGGCGGAATCGGCAGACGCGGAGGCCTCAAAAGTCTTTACTCGAAAGGGTGTGTGGGTTCAAGTCCCACTCCGGGCACCATTGTGATGTTGCAGAATTTCTGGGACAAACGAACCCTCAGACCTTATCTCTCGACTTTGCCTGGTAGTCGACTGACGTATCGAGCTCAAAATGGCGAAGT